>Ga0116202_10000083_pt1 | contig 43243 bp, 37 predicted proteins | sample LakKivw325mmetaG_FD_94479 | JGI IMG/M metagenome (GOLD analysis project Ga0116202, IMG submission 94479) | Anoxic lake water microbial communities from Lake Kivu, Rwanda to study Microbial Dark Matter (Phase II) - Lake Kivu water 325m metaG | ecosystem: Environmental > Aquatic > Freshwater >... | reverse complement strand
GGTGCTGACTGACTGGGTCGGCGACCACGGCAGGTTGCTGGGGCTGGAGTGGAGCAACCGGGACCGGCCGTCCCGGGCGACCGGCTGACATGCCGCGGGAGGGTTACCGGAAAGCGCCGCGAGGCAGACCGGGGCATCGTGGAGTGTGACGTCTGGGTCGAGAGAGAGAACGGCGAAGTCATCGTCCCCGGCAAGGCCGAGGTGGCGCTGGCTCTCCGCAATCCGTAGCTTCTGCCTGAGGCGGCGACGGGTGACCGGCGGGCGCTCTTCGAGGAGGTCGACAGGTGACTGAGTACGATTACTGGAACATCTTTTCCCGGATGCCGCGGAAGGTCACCGTCGGCGACATCACCATCCGCGACGGTCTTCAGCACGAGGAGCGGTTCATCTCGACCGAGGCCAAGGTCTTCTATGCGCAGGAGATGATACTTGCCGGGGCCAGAGAGATCGAGCTCACTAACCTCGGCAACGCGCGGAATATGCCGCAGTTCAGGGACGCTGAACAGGTTCTCAGCGAGCTGCGCAGCGAATCATTCCGGAAGCGTTGCTCGAGGACCGGCATCGATTACAGCTCGGTCACGATGACGGCCGTCACCATCCGCGAGCCCGCCGTGGACGCGGCCATCGAGTTGACGAAACGGGGCATCGGACCGGACCGCATCCTGATGATGGTCTCGACGGACCCGGAGCACCACTACGCCAACTCCGGCACGACGTTGACGCAGTACTGGCGAGAGGCGGAGCGGTGCGTCGCGAAGGCGCGCGATGCCGGCATGAAGACCGTCGGCACCGTGAGCACGATATGGGGCAGCCCCATCAGCGGCGCCACCCACCTCGCGGACGCCGTGGCGTTCTCCCACCGCTGGTTCGCCATCGGCGCGCACGACGTGGAGCATGCCGACCACGACGGCTCGGCGAACGCTGCAGACGTCTACCGCTACTTCTCGATGGTGCTCGACGCCATGCCGCAGCCGGAGGCTCACCTCTGTCACCTGCACGAGACGAAGCGCATAGCGTCGTCCTCCGTCCTGGCCGCGCTGCAGGCCGGCATCTGCCGCTTCGAGGCAACGCTGGGCGGCCTCGGCGGTCAGCCGGCGAACTTCCTGGACGACTGCCCGGTGAGGGGCACCGGCGACTACTACTACCGGGATCCGCGCTACGTCGGCCTCATCTGTATGGAGGACCTTCTGGTGCAGCTTGACGAGTTGGGCATTGAGACCGGCTTCGACATCGACCGGGTGATGTGGCTTGGCGGGCAGATGGAGAAAACCATCGGCCGCAGGTTGCGCTCTGAAGCCGTGATAAACGGGCGCACCGAGAAGGGCGGGAATCCGGGGTTCGCTCGTCCCGGACTCAAGAAGCTGATCGCCGAGCTGGGCGAGACGCCCGGACGGCTGTTCCCTCCCGACTGGCCCGAGGAACCGTCATTGCCCGAACGCTGGGGCCCCGCCGAGTGGCGGAAGCCGGCCTAGTCCTGTTCTGCCGCTGCGCCGGGCGACTTCCGGCGACGGGCAGTGCGCTGCAACCGAATGGTCCGGCTACGAGGCCTTCCGCCACGCCGAGACTTCGCGGGTACTCTCCCGTGTCTTCGCGAACTCAGCCTCTCCCGTTTCCGTCTTTGTGGAGGCCGAGTAGGCGCCTCGCTTTATCCGCGACGTACTCCGCCGAGAGCCCGAACTCCTTCATGAGTTCCCACGGGGCGCCGGACTCACCGAACCTGTCCGGGACTCCCACCATGTCCATCACGACCGGCGTGCCGCGCGGTTCCGGCGACGTGAGGATGGCGGCTGCGACCTGGTTGCCCATGCCGCCGACCTGGTGCTCCTCCACGGTGAGCACGGCGCCGCACTCACGGGCCGCTGTCCTGACGGAGGCAACGTCGAGCGGCTTCATCGTGTGGAGGTTCAGAACCCGGGACTCGATGCCGTACTCGATGCGGAGTATCCAGGCGGCTCGCATCGCCTCGGCCACCGCCGGGCCGCAGGCGATGATGGCGAGCCGTTCACCCTCGCCTTTGTAGCCGGAAGCAAGGGCGTGCTCAAAGGCGTCCTTGAATTCCGGCTTTTCGGCGCGAAAGCGGATGACGTTGGCCTGTCCGAAGACCCATGGCGCGTTCTCGTCCGTGACGACGGGGGTCGCTTCGCGCGCGAAGCGGAGGTACTTCGGGCCGTTCACGTTGAACAGCAGGTGCGCGGTTGCCCGCTCGGTCTCGACCGCGTCACACGGTACCTCAACGTGCATGTTCGGCAGCCCGCACATCTGGAACAGCTCCTCCAGCGCCTGATGGGTGGCGCCGTCCGGTCCCACCGACACGCCGCCGTGCGCGCCGGCGATGAACACGTTGTAGTTGCCGTAGCACACGGTGGTTCGTATCTGGTCAAGGTTTCTTCCGGACGCGAACACGCCGTATGTGCCGAACACCGGCAACCTGCCTTCCTTTGCCAGTCCGGCGGCGACGCAGGTGGCTGATTGCTCGGCAATCCCGATGGAGAGCCATCTCCGTTTCCGCTCCGGATGCTCCGCGTAGAACTGGCTGATGGTGATTGAATCCGAGATGTCCGCTCCGAGCGCCACGACTCGTTCGTCGTCTCCGTGCTTCGCCAGTGCCCGGCCGAAGCCGAGGCGGGTGGGAGACATGGTCACCCGCATGCCGGGACCGCTGTTCCACCAGTAGTTGCGGGAGAATTTCGGCTCCCTGGCCGCGAGGCGTGCATCAACCTCTGTCTGCCACGTTCGGGCCTTCTGAAGCAGGCGCGGTACATCGACTCTGGATTCGAGTCCGCAGGACTGCAGCGTCTCGGTCGTCAGGTCTACGCCGGGAGCCTTCCCATGCCAGCCGCAGACGTTCTCCATGCAGGCGACACCCTTGCCTTTCACGGTCTGCGCCAGTATGACGCTGGGTTTCCCCTTGCTCTCCCGTGCCTGACGGAAGGCATCGAGGATCCGCTCGATGTCGTGTCCATCGACGGAGAGGACGTGGAAACCGAAAGCGCGGTACTTGTCGGCCAGAGGTTCGATACGCATCACGTCGTCGACGCGGCCATCGATCTGAAGCCCATTGCAGTCGATGACGGCGCAGAGGTTGTCCAGTCCGTAGTGGGCGGCCTCCATCGCCGCTTCCCAGACCTGCCCTTCCTGCTGCTCGCCATCGCCCATGAAGCAGTACACACGATAATCCTGCCCGCCCAACCGAGCGGCAAGGGCGCTCCCCACTGCCACAGAGAGCCCCTGACCGAGCGAGCCGCTGGACACTTCGACGCCTTTCAGCTTGGGCCAGTGGGGATGGCCGGGAAAGGGGGAGTTGAGCCTGCGGAGCGTCACGACGTCCTCGATGTCGAAATAGCCCGAGATGCCGAGGCTGACGTACAGCGCGGGCGCCTTGTGCCCTGCGGACCAGAACACCCGGTCCCGGTCCGGCCATGAGGGGTTGCGGGGGTCATGACGCAGCTCGTTCAGGTAGAGGGCCGCAGCGACATCCATGATTGAAAGGGAGCCGCCCGAATGGCCCGAGCCCGCCGCGGTCAGTGCCGCGAGCGCGTAAGCCCGCATCAGCCCGGCAGCTTCGTTCAGTTGTGGGATACTGAGTTGAGAACGCACGGTTCCCGTCTGTGAGTCGATTAGAGGCATCCGCTGTCTCCTTTCATGCTGCAGAAGGATTCAGTGTGCCGGGCGCCGGCACCGCAGGGCCGCCGCCTCGGCCGTTCTTTCCAGGACGCATGCGCTGCAGCCGTGAATCGGGCCTTCATGCTACACGAAACCCGTGCGGCCGCACCATGGACTCATGCACTCGGCCCCGGAGTGGCTGCGAGCGAAGCCGCAGCCCACCGATAGCGTTCACTGGTCAGGGTGGACGACTCAGCAGAGCGAATTCAGAGTCTGTTTCAGACGTTCCACCGACAGGCGCGGGCTGGTCAGCACGGGTACGTTCTTCGGGTCGCCTTCGAACTGAAGGAGGGCTGCCTCCATGGACGGTTGAGGCGCGACGACCACATCCACCTTCTCTACCAGCTCGCGGAGCGTCACGAGGACGACGCGATCATGTGCCGCGAGGTCACCGCGGCGCATCGCATCGAACGCGCCGGCGCAGAGGCGCGACTCGATGGCAATCACGTTGCCCTCCCGCGCTGCCTGTTCCCGCAAGAGACGTTCCATGCCGGCCACTGTTCCCGGATGGCTGCCGATGATGCCGATTCTGCCGCGCTGCCTCAACGCCTCATCCACCATTATCTCAAGCACCGAGAGAACGGGGCAGTCAACCGCTCCGGAGACCTCATCGACGAGTCGACCGAACGCGGTGCAGGTGAGCAAGACCGCGTCCGCACCGGAGCGACGCGCGAAGGAGGCGTACGTTCTGAGACGCTCGACGACCTCCGGGCGAAGGGGCGGAGCAGACATCGCGGGCAGGCCGGAGTCCAGGAAGTGGACAATCTCGACATCCGGCAACAGCTCCGACGCCAGTTGTCCGAAGACTCGCACGTTGTCAGCCACGACGTGTATCATGCCCGCCTTGCGTGCCATATCTCTCTCCCTGGCAGGTGTTCCCGTCCGGCGAATGCATGGTACTGCTTCACACACCGGTCTGTCAGCCACCGCCCCGGCGCTCAGCCCGCGTGACAGGCGATGCTTGTCAGCGTGAGCCGCGCGAGACGACTGGGCACAAGGGAGGCGTCAGCACGAGTGGTCAGGCAGGCGCGGTTGCCGAATGGTTGAAGGGACCGTGTGGAGGCGGACAGCGGACCGGCGCCGGTGGATGTGACGCGCCTCAGACAACAGAAAGCCCCAGGCGACCTGGCAGCTTACATTCCGGCTCAGACTCCCCTCGACGCTTCAGGCTTCCTCGAACCTTGGCTTGGAGACCTCAGAACTCGAACACCGCTCAACACTCGGGTTGTCTGCGCCCTTTGTCGCCGCTTGGTGACCTGGGGCAGTCAGTAAGGTAACCGGTCAAAGAGGCCCTGTCAAGCCCGCCCCGCTAGCTGGATGGAATAATCGCATACGATTTCTCCCGACGGAATCCCCATGCCGGACCAGAGACTCTCCCTGACTTCTAGAGGGCACCGCAATCAGCTATCATGTCACCCTGATGCGATGGCCGGAGCACGGACGCCCGGACGATGACGGATTTCGGAGGATTGACGTGGGAGTGACCAAGAAGTTCACCATCCTGCACTCCAATGACATGCATGGCGACTTCCTTGCTGAAGTCGCGGCCGGCAAGGGAGAGCTCATCGGAGGCCTGGCGCTCCTGTCCGGGTACGTCAACAAAGTACGGCGCGAAGAGGAGAATGTCTTCTTCGTTATCGCCGGCGACATGGTGCAGGGATCGCTCATCGACTCCGAATACAAGGGCATCTCGACGATGGAGATAATGAACTACCTGGCGCCTGACGTCGTGACGCTGGGAAACCACGAGTTTGACTACGGGCTGCCGCACCTGTTGTTCCTCGAGAAGGTGGCGAACTTCCCTATCGTGAACGCGAATCTCTATGTCAAGGGATACAACAAGCGGCTCATGAGGCCGTACCACATCATCAACAAGGCCGGATTCGACGTCATGTTCATCGGCATCGTCACCGAGAAGGTCATCGATGCCGTCCAGAAGGACCCCCTCATCAGCAGCTTCATCTCTCTGGAGGAAGCCAGTCACGAGGTCGGTGTCATTACCGACGCCTACAAGAACGACGACATCGACCTGACGATTCTGCTGACACACATCGGCTTCGAGTCCGACATCGAGCTGGCGAAGCTGCTGAAGCCGGAGTACGGCGTTGACATGATCATCGGCGGTCACTCGCATACCGTTCTGGAGCAGCCTGCGAAAGTGAACGACGTTCTCATCGCGCAGGCAGGTGTGGGAACCAACCAGATAGGCCGCTTCGACATCGTCGTGGACGACGATACCAACAGCATCATCGACTACAAGTGGCAACTGGTGCCCATCGTGGAGGGCATCGCGGAGCCCGACGTTGCGCTGCAGGAGTACATCAGCACGTTTGCGACCGTAGTCGACCGCAAGTACGGGGCTCCTATCTGCAAGTTCACTGATGCGTTGACCCATCCGAGGCGCTACGAAGAGACTGCGCTGGGCAACCTGTTCGCCGATGCCCTGGCAGAGATGGGGGAGTGCGACGTCATGATGGTTGGCTCAGGCTCGATTCGCAGCAAGGAACTGGGCCCAATGGTGACCCTGCGGGACTACCGCGCGTGCTTCCCTTACGAGGACTACATGTCGCGTTTCACCGTCACCGGCAAGACCTTGAAGACGATGTTCTCGCGCTTCATGCGACCCGAGAACCGGAACGCGGAAGGCGAGTGTTACCAGGTCAACGGCCGGATACGCGCGGTCTACCGTGATGCTGCCAGAACGCTGGAGTCACTGACCTTCGAGAATCAGCCGGTTGCGGATGACAGGCTCTACACAGTCGGACTCATCGGCTATCACATCCTGAACTGCCAGGCGTATCTCGGTGTCACCATAGATGAACTGCGGTCCGCGGGCAAGAGCAGGGTCATCGCCACCAACGTGACGGATGTGCTCGAAGAGTACCTCAAAGGCCACCAGAACATCGGCCGCAAGGTTGAAGGCCGTCTGGTCTACATCTAGCCGGCTCCGGATTGCCTTCGCATCGGACTCTCCGGATTCCGGCGTGTGTCGTCCTCCCCGCAATGCAGGGGATTGACGGACAGCGACCCGGTTCAGGTACAATCGCCTGAGGCTCGTGTGGCCCTGTCACCTTGCCGGCATCGCTCCATCGGTGAGACCGACTGGTGCCGGCGAAGCGCAGGTGGTCCGTCCAGGGGGTGCTATGTTCGACGAGAAGACCCTGCAGCAAGTGCACGATGGGATGCTGGAGTGGTGGGGGAAGGTCAAGGCGGCCGTCGACAATGGCCGGGGTATGAGGCGGTTCTCCACCGTCTCCGACATGGAGGTGAAGCCGCTCTATACGCCGGAGGATATTCGCGACCTCGACTACGCAGAGAACCTCGGGACTCCCGGTTCCTATCCGTTCACGCGAGGCTGTCAGCCCGACATGTATCGCGGACGCGTGTGGACGTTCCGGATGTTCTCCGGATTCGGCAGCGCCCGAGATACCAACCGCCGGTACCATCATCTGCTGAAGCACGGCGAGACCGGCCTCAGCATCGCCTACGACTACCCGACCCTGATGGGGTACGACAGCGATGCCCCTCGCGCCCACGCCGAGGTCGGGAAATGCGGCGTCGCCATCGACTCCCTGGCCGACTTCGAAGTGCTCATGGCCGGGATTCCGCTCGGCGAGGTGACGGTCTCTCACACCATCAATCCGCCGGCGAGCGTGACCTGGGCAATGAACCTGGCGGCGGCGGACAAGCAGGGAGTCAGTTGGGACCGTCTGGGTGGCACGCTGCAGAACGACATGCTCAAGGAGTTCATCGCTCAGAAGACGTTCATGCTGCCGCCTGAGCCCTCGGTGCGGCTCGTCCGCGATATCATCGAGTTCGGAACCCTGCATGTGCCGCGATGGAACACCATCAGTATCAGCGGATACCACATGCGGGAGGCGGGGGCGACGGCGGTTCAGGAGCTGGCGTTCACGCTTGCCGACGGCATGACGTACGTGCAGGACGTGCTTGACCACACGAAGCTCGATGTCGATGCCTTTGCTCCCCGTCTGTCCTTCTTCTTCGACGCGCACATCGACTTCTTCGAAGAGATAGCCAAGATGCGAGCGGCGAGGCGCATGTGGGCCAGGATAATGCGCGAGCGCTTCAAGGCGAAGAACCCTCGCTCGTGGTGGATGCGATTCCACACACAGACGGCGGGCTGCTCACTTACGGCCCAGCAGCCGCTGAACAACATCGTGCGCGTGGCTACCCAGGCGATGGCGGCGGCCATGGGCGGCACGCAATCCCTGCACACCAACTCGTATGATGAGACGCTTGCCCTGCCCTCTGACCAGGCGGTTACTGTGGCTCTCCGGACGCAGGAGATCATCGCCGAGGAGACGGGTGTCACCAACACTGTCGACCCGCTCGCAGGTTCCTACTTTGTCGAAGCGCTGACGAATCAGATGGAGGAGAAGGCGCTGGAGTACTTCGACAGGATAGACGCGATGGGCGGCATGCTTGCGGCCATCAAGCAGGGCTTCCCGCAGACCGAGATCGCGGACGCCGCGTATCGGTACCAGCGACAGCTCGACAGGAAGGAGAAGACGCTTGTCGGCGTCAACAAGTACGTTGCTGAGGAGAAGACGCCGATCGAGATCCTCAAGATAGACGAGAAGCTGGAAGAGGAGCAGGTCGCGCGGCTGAGCGAGGTGAAGCGCACGAGAGACAATCGAGAGGTAGCGCGAGCGCTGGGCGAGATCCGCCGCGCGTGCGATGGCGGCAGGAACGTCATGCCGCACGTCATCGAGGCCATCAAGGCGTACGCCACGGAGCAGGAGATCTGCGATGTCTACCGGGACGCGTTCGGCAGATATCAGGATCCCGGTTTCTTCTAGACGACGGAGCGCCGGAACGACTGCGTTCGAGTGTGGAGGCTGAAGACAGATGAGCCCAAAGAGGAAGCTTCGAGTGCTGGTTGCCAAGCCGGGACTGGACGGCCACGACCGCGGAGTGAGGGTCATAGCCCGGGGATTCCGGGATGCCGGCTATGAGGTAGTCTATACCGGCGTCCATCAGACCCCAGAGCAGATAGCCAGCACGGCCATACAGGAGGACGTCGACCTCGTCGGTTTGAGCTGCCTGTCGGGCGCACACCTCTTCCTCTTCAGTGAGGTAGTCAGGCTGCTGAGAGAGAAGAGCGCGGCAGACATCACCGTCATCGGCGGCGGCATCATCCCGGAGGAGGATATCCCGAAACTGATGGATGCGGGAATCAAAGCCGTGTTCCTGCCTGGGACCTCTCTGGATGAGATTGTGCAATGGACCGAAGCCAACGTCCGTCCCGTAGAGGAGAGCCAGGAGCCCGCGAGGTGACCGCCGGGTTGGTCGACCGGATTCTCTCCGGGGATGTCCGGTCGGCTGCGCGGCTGATGCGGGGTATCGAGGACGGCGACCGCGAGGCATTCGACACCCTTGAGGCGCTCTACCCCCACACCGGCCACGCCTACGTAGTCGGCGTCACCGGCGCGCCCGGCAGCGGCAAGAGTACGCTGGTCGGCGCCCTGACCGCGGTCCTGCGGCGCGGCGGCATGACGGTCGGTGTGGTGGCGATAGACCCCACCAGTCCCCTCACAGGCGGAGCCATCCTCGGTGACCGCGTGCGCATGCAGGAGCATTGCACCGACGCCGGCGTGTTCATCCGGAGCGTAGCGACCCGCGGCTGGCTCGGTGGACTGGCGCGGGCGGCCGCGGGCATCATCCACGTCATGGATGCGATGGGCAAGGACGTGGTGCTCGTCGAGACGGTTGGCATCGGGCAGCAGGAGGTCGATGTAACCCGGCTGTCGGCGACTTCCATCTTTGTCCTGACGCCCGATTCCGGGGACGCCATCCAGATGATGAAGGCGGGCATACTGGAGGTGGCGGATATCTTCGTCATCAACAAGTCGGATCAGGAAGGCGCCCTGCGCGTGAAGGCTGACCTGCAGTCGATGCTGAACATGGGCGGTCCCTCCTCGGCTGTGAGACGGCCACCGGTCCTGCTGACGGAAGCGTTCAACGGAAAAGGGGTCGAAGACCTGGTCCGGGAGATATGGAAGCACCGGCAGACGCTCGTCTCTGACGGTGGACTCCGAAAGCGAGCACTGGAGCGGGCCCGTCTTGAGCTCGCGGAAGCGGTGGAGAGCTCCCTCAGGGACCTCATCGACTCCGGTCTGGACAGTGCAGCGCACGAGAGGTTGGTCGAGGAGCTGACGGAAAGGAAGATCAGCCCGCGGGCTGCCGCCTCCCGGGTCGTGGGTCAGTTGACCAGGCCGCCGCAGTGAGCCTGTAGCTGCGCGCGAGTCTGGGCAGGATCGGCCTGGCGCCTCTCCCGTTTGCAGTCCGGGCTGGTATCTACAGCAGTCCCTCTTCGACGCCGCGTGCGGAGAGCATCCTGGCTGGCTCGAACAAGGCTGTCGGCGAGGTGAGCAGTATGGCGTCCCTGATGTCCCGGAGGTGCTTCCGCACTCGCTCTCGCTCAATGCCCTCCGGCGCATACACCACGTACAGGGCGTCGCGCGTCTCGAGCGCGATCCTGCTTCGGCGGTCCGGGCCGTGGATGATGCTGGACAGTATCCCCTCCCGGTCAGCGACCATCATGTCGCCCGCCTTGGTCAACTGGGGTTCCCCGTTCGGTCTTATGTAACTCTCGTTGCCCGTGGCCACATCGAGCGTCACCGGAGGGACGACGGCGCTCAGGTCGTGCCCTGCGGTCAGGAGCAGGTTGCTCAGCTCTGCGATGAACATGACATCCACCAGTGCCGACACCGTGGGCAGCGGCTTGTGTCTCAGTGCGACGGTGGCAAGTTGCTGCGTGAGGTGATACGTCTTGTCGAAACGCTTGTAGTAGGTCGTGTACGTTCGTATCTCGGTGGACGACCTGATGTCCTCCTGACTCCGAAACCTCGCGCTCAACTCAGCCTCGAGGTCTCTCTTCCGCTGCTCCAGCGCCGGGTGTTCGCGCACATTCGTGACGCCCCGCACGACGAGAGCGGCTACGAGAGCGGTGGGGTATGTGGCCGTCCATGACTCCGAAACGACGAACATCGCTGAGGCTCCTTCCGCGGATGACCGCAAGGCCGGAAGTAGTTTACGGTATTCCGTCAGACTCCGAAGACCGATGTCGTCGTTCCGCCGGCTGCGGGAGTCCCGTCAGGCTGCCCGGTGCGGCAGGTGGCGCCTGTCTGGCGCTTGAAGCGTCGCGCCACCCAAGGGGCAAGACGGCACCGCATCGGGAGCTCGTGCGGTTTGGGCCGATTTGCCGGCGAAGAATGTTCCCGTCCCACCGGAATCCGGTACCACGAGGGCGCCGGACAGTGTATCTTGTATGTGGTTTGGCTCGCTCCCCTGGTGGCTCGCAGGGCTGGAAGGACGTGCGCTGGCCGCCGATCGCCGATACATGAGGTTGGACTGCAATGCCTGATGCGTTTCTCGTAGCGGACGACCTGCACAAGAGCTTCAACGGTCACAAGGCCGTGAACGGCGTCTCTTTCAGCATCGAGAAGGGCGAGATATTCGGCCTGCTCGGCCCGAACGGTGCGGGGAAGACCACCACCATACGCATCCTCTCGACTGTCCTGCCGCCGGACCGTGGGGATGTCACGATCGGCGGCCATTCGGTTCGGCGGGACGCGGACGCAGTGCGTCGCCTGATTGGCGTCTGTCCTCAGGAGCTGGCGTTCTATCCGGACATGTCGGCTCTGGAGAACCTCGTCTTCTTCGGCCGGATGGTCGGCCTTGATGGTGGCGAGGCCAAAGCGCAGGCGGTCACGTATCTCGACCTGATGGGGCTGAGCGAGCGGACCCGCGGCAAAGTAGACAAGTTCTCAGGCGGGATGAAGCGACGTGTCAATCTGGCGATCGCGCTCATGGGCCATCCGCAGCTTCTGTTCCTCGATGAGCCGACCGTCGGCATCGACCCGCAATCGCGCAACATGATCTACGAGACCATCGAGAGGCTGCGGGATGGCGGGATGACTGTTCTCTACACCACCCACTACATGGAGGAAGCCGACCGACTGTGCAGCCGGGTGGCCATCATGGACGGCGGCAAGGTGGTTGCACTGGATACTCCCCGGGGACTGAAGCACCTCATCGGACGCTCGGAGAAGGCCACGCTTGAAGACGTCTTCCTGAAGCTCACGGGGCGCGGGCTTCGCGATTGAGTCCAGTATGAGCAGAGTCCTCGCCATCGCCGTTAGGGAGGTCCGCAGCTACTTCCAGGACAGGGCCGACCTGGTCTTCGGTCTGGCGCTGCCGATCGCCGTCTTCGCGTTGATGTACGGGGCCTTCAGTGGAGGGTCTCTCTTCAACGGCACCGCATACATCGTGAACGAGGACCCGGACGGCGCCTACTCCAGGCTGCTGATCGAGCGACTGGATGCAAAGGAGAACCTCACGGTGACCCTGCTGAGCCGCGAAGAGGCGGAGGCCAAGCTGAGCGACTCTGACATCCTGCTGGTGTCCATCATTCCCGAGGAATTCTCCGACCGTCTGAGCCAGAGCTGGTCGACGCAGATTACCTTCCGGCAGCGCGGCAACGGAGGAATGGAAGGCCAGATCGTCGCAGGCATGGTTCGTGGCGAGGCTGATGCGCTCAGCCAGGAACTGCAGGCTGAGAGGCAAGTCCGCCTGGCTCTGGCTGCCAGCGGCATCGGCGGCGAGCAGGCGACGACCACTGTGCAGGGGTTGTTGCAGCGCGAGAAGGAAGCCCCAATCATCACGGTGAAGGAGACCAGCATCGGCGGTGAGGCAAGTCTTGTGCATCAGTTCATGCCCGGCATCGTTTCGATGTTCGTTCTCTTCGCCGTCACACTGGGGAGCCGGGCTATTGTGGAGGAGCGGAAGAAGGGCACCCTCGAGCGACTCCTTTCCACGCGGGTCACCGTGAGCGAGTTGTTCGCTGGCAAGTTCGTCGCGGGTGCGGCCCGGGGATTCTCGCAGACCGTCATCCTGCTCGCACTTGCCTACGCAGTCTTCAGGCTGTTCACACCGGTTTCCTTCCTCTTGATGCTCGTCGTGGCGCTCGTCTTCTCCATAGCTGCCAGCGCCCTGTCGCTCGTCATAGCCTCGGTGTCGCGGAACGACGACCAGGCTGTCTCCATCAGCGTCGTTTTTACCATGGCGACGGTGATGCTTGGCGGGACGTTCTTCGAGATTCCCGAGGGTTCGTTCCTCGAAGCTATCGGCAGAGCCTCCGTGAACACGTACGTGAACCGCGCGTTCGCCACCGCCACAACGCCCGGAAGCGGCCTCACGTCGGTCGCATATGAACTCGTGGTCCTGGCGGGTATCGCCGCCGTCGCGCTTGTGCTGAGTCGCAGCCTCTTCCGTGCGGTTCAGGGAGGCCGGTGATTCCGATGACAGCACTGAAACACGCGTGGGTGATCGCCGCCAAGGATGTGAAGGGGTCGGCTCGCGACCGTACGACCGTGTTTTTCAACCTCCTGTTCCCTTTCCTGTTTGTGGCTCTCTTCGGCTACATCATGGCCGGAATAGGCGGCGAGGATTCGCGGATGGAACTGCACATCGTCACGCAGGAGGACAGCCAGGACCTTGGTTACCGGATAGCCAGGATGATGGAGACCGACGACGAGACCGAGCTGGATGCGGGTGAACCGCTGATTGTCTGGGACAGGGACTACGATGAGGCTCTCCGCGCAGTCTCCGAGAAGAGACTGGATGGCTTCCTGCTGCTGCCGGACGGTTTCACCGAGGGTATCTCACGCGGCTACGGCTCCGTCATCGAGGTCGTCACCGACTCCGAGGCGATCTACGATAGAGCGGCGCTGACCTCCGTGGCAGACTCGATAGCCTACCAAATAGGGCTGCAACAGGTCGTACGTGGCGCGATGTCCAGCCTCATGCTGGAGCCGTTGCTGGACTCAGCCGCCGACAGCTCTCGAATTGGCGAGCAGATGCCCGCGTACCTCTCCGTGCAGGCAGGAGTCCCGATGAGGCCTTCCCTGGTCGAGTACGAGGTTGAGAAGGTCGGCGACGTCGAGGCGGAGGCACCCGCCACGTACGTCATCCCCGGCTACCTGGTCATGTTCACGTTCATGGCGGCGGCCAACTCAGCGGAGATCATTGTTCGCGAGCGCCAGAACCGCACGCTGGAGCGCCTGCTCGCCGCCTCGGTGAAGAGAGAGTCGATACTCGCCGGGATGTTCGGAGGCATTGCGTTCAAGGGTCTGGTTCAGATTGCGCTGTTCTGGACGGTCGGAGTGCTGTTCTTCAACCTCGACCTGGGAGCGTCTCCCGCCGCTGTCGTTCTGCTCTCCGTGACGATGGTCGTGATGTCCGCGGCTTTCGCGCTCATGCTCGCCACCCTGGCGCGCACCCAGCGCAGCGCGGGGTCCATCGCCACCGTCACCTCGCTCGTGCTGGCTCCGCTTGGGGGATGCTGGTGGCCGCTGTTCATCACGCCTCGCTGGATGCAGTACCTTGCCAAGTTCACGCCGCATGGTTGGGCCACGACCGGATTCAACAAGCTGCTCATCTTCGGCGCCGACTTCGGCGCGGCTGTTCCCGAGATGGTGGCGGTGCTGGGTTTCGGCATTCTGTTTGGATGCATCGCGGCGCTCCGCTTCCGCACCAGCGCGGTGTAGCTCAGGTGCGGTGCGCCTCTTTTCTGTCGTTACACGCGCATTGACCCTTTATGACCACCTGAGCAATGATTGACTGTGCCGCAATGAATGCCGCGGGGTGAACATGCTGACGGATGAGATGACGGCGTCGGCCTCGCTACTGGGAATGAGCACAGAGGAGCTGCGCACCCTTGCGCAGCAGGAGGGCGAAACGGCCTATCGAGGCGGTCAACTGGCCCGCTGGCTCTATCTGCATGGGGTGCGGACGTATGAAGAGATGTCCAATCTGCCAGAGGCGTTCCGCGTACGTTTGAGTCAGAAGTACCGGATAGGCCGTGGACACGTCGTCGTCAGCCAGCACAGCAAGGATGGGACAACGAAGCTGCTCCTCGAGATGGCGGACGGCGCCAGGATCGAAACGGTCGGCCTGCCGTATCCGGACCGCGTGAGCTGCTGCGTGTCGACGCAGGTGGGCTGTCCGATAGGCTGCGCCTTCTGTGCCACTGGTTCGAGCGGATATACCCGCGACCTTTCGGCGGGTGAGATCGTGGACCAGGTTCTCTGCGTGCGGGAATCCGTGCAGGGTGAGTCGCAGCAGAACCGTGGCGGTCCCTCCCGCGTGGACCACGTCGTCTTCATGGGCATGGGAGAGCCGCTGCTGAACTACGACGCCACCACCAAAGCCGTGCAACTGCTGAATGCGGAACTCGGAATCGCTATGCGGCAACTGACCGTCAGCACTGTTGGATTCGTTCCCGGCATCCGCCGGCTGGCACAGGACAAGCCGCAGTTCACTCTGGCCGTGTCTCTTCACGCCCCTACTGACGAGCTGCGACGTCAGCTCGTCCCAGGCATGACCAGATGGGGTGTCGCCGAGATCATCGAAGCGTGTCGTGAGTACGTGCGGCGGACTGGACGCCGGGTGACATTCGAGTACTGCCTTCTCGGCGGTGTGAACGACGCGCCGGCGGAGGCGGGTGAGCTTTCGAGGGTGTTACGCGGGTTGAACTCCCACGTCAACCTGATTGCCTGGAATCCGGTTTTGGGACTGGGCTTCCGCGCACCGTCGCGTGAGCGCATCAGGGCGTTCCGCGAAGTGCTCGAAGATGCAGGCATTCCTGTGACACAGCGACTCGAGCGAGGTTCGGATATCGATGCGGCCTGCGGGCAGTTGCGCAGGCGTACCGGGGAAGGGGCATCCGGGGGCGAATAGCGGTCCCGCACAACACAGGTGCGCGCGACTACCGGCTATCCGCCGGCAACTTCCCCAGTGGCAGGAGGTAGATGGGAGTCTCTTGTTCCTCGCAACCGAGAAGCTCCGCCACCGCGTCATCGTCGAACGCGCCCACAGTCACCACGCCGAGGCCGAGTGCGACGGCCTGCAAGCATACATTCTGTGCTGCGTGACCGGCCTCAAGGTGCACGTAGCGAACGCCGCGCTCCCCGTACTTCCCCGTCGTCCTCTCATAGACGGCCGTGATGGCCAGCACGACTGCGGCATCGCTGGTCCACGGTTGTCCGGGACAGGCCCGCTTCAGCTCGGCAGGAACGTCCCCGGCGCTGATTGGGGCTAGCTGGTGCCCATAGGGAATGTACCGGTACACGCCGGGGGGTAGGCCGTCCACAGCCAGCGACAGCAGATAGACCTCCAGCGGATAGAGTGCGCCGGCCGAAGGCGCGGTGCGGCCGCCCCACTGCGCCGTGACGCCCTGGGCCGCCCAGAGCAACTGCGACGCCTCCGCAAGGCTGATGGGTTCGGTCGCGTACTCTCTCACCGATCTGCGTGCGGACATTGCCTCCTCGACCGACACATCGCCGCTGAGTTGTGGAGCAGGCAGCATCAGCGTTCCGTGCGACGCGTACTCCGTGTCGGGAGAGACTGCACGCGGGGAACATCCCGCGAGGCACAGGGCAAGTACCAGCGAAACCACGAGCTTCATCACGTGACCCCTCTGCTCGCTCCATCCCGGGGGACCGCCCTGCGGCCGGAGCTCAACAGGCCGGGCGCCCGTATTCGTCCTTCCGCGCGCAGACGAACGACAGGAGAAGCCAGGCACGAGGCTTCGGCGATGTGTTCGCAGTTGGCTCCAGAGCGAACCGGTCTCGCCCAGTCTAGGCGACGCTACCGGCGGCGTCAACCGCCTGACTTTTCGGCAGCTTCGTTGCAGGGACCGCAGCGCCATGGAGCCAGGCGCACGACATGCCTGCACACCCGCGTGCCACGCTGCAGATGGAGCCAACTGCCGCTGTCGGCCGGACGGCCCGGGCAGCAGGGCGGCCGCCCACCTCAGCCGACCGTGCCCGAGCCGGAGCGCAGCGAGCTACCGCCTGGAAAACACTCGCTTGGGATCGCTGATGAGCAGGATGACCTGCCACACCAGGAGGCCGACGATGACGACGCACACGCCCAGCATCGTGGCGTCGAGATTGACCTCGAAGAACTCGCCTCCCTCAGTGAGGTAGGCGAACACGTGGTCAACAAACCACATCATCGTGGCGCCCCAGAACATCAAGCTGAGAAGTCCCACCCTGTATTTGTCGCCCGGCGCCTGTGAGTACCAGACGGCAGTGGAAACGATTGCCGCCAGTGCTGTGATGATCAGGAACATCACTTCGCCCCTTTGGCGGAGTCGAACCGCAGCTCCGCCGGCGCAGCAGCCTTCCGCTCGGCGATGGCCACGATTACGAGCCAGAGCACAGTCACGAACACGGCCATGGCCGTGCCGAAGGTCGCCACCTCGTGAAGCATCGGCGCCACATGGGCGGGGTTCTCCATCGCCGTCAGGAACGGCGGCCAGGGAACGATCTCGCCGTGCCACAGGTGCTCGAACGCCAGGAGCACCGTGCCACCCCACAGGAGTTTGTTCAACCAGCCGAGCTTTCGACTCCAGGTCAGGCCGCGCTCCCCTGCAGCGGCGCCACCGGGTCTCCTCTCCCTCTTCTCGACAGCCTTCTGCACCACGCTTGTTACGATTGCCTCCCCCATGGGAACGAGAAAGCACGCCATACCTGTCTACCTCCTTCTGCTCTGCGGCGTTGAACGCCATATCGCCTGCGCGCCGACAGCCCTCCTCGTCGGTCGTGTCAAGCTGCATACTGTACTGTTGGTGCAGCGACGACTAGTTGCAGAAGCAACGCGTGGCAAGTGTATTCCCGTCGCACCGGAGTGTCAATAATCCGAATCGACTGTGCCGTCTTGCGTTGGGTGAGCGCATCCAGCTATCTGCCGGTAGCGCAATATCAGTGGGTGACCGCAGACTGCTAGACTGGAAGTGACCGCTTAGAGTTGAGTGTTCTTGAGGAGGAGACTTGAGGCCGCGGCCCCGTTCCGGGGGCGAAGGAATGCCCGACAAGAGCGGAGAGTCAGGCCGCTCGCCGGTGCTCTTCGAGCTGTTTCCACGGCTGCAGCAGGGGCTCCCGTACGTGTCACTTGCGTGTTTGCCGACGCCGATACAGCGTCTCGAGCGGCTGGGAAGGGAGCTGCGCGTTCCGCAGCTATATGTGAAGCGTGACGACCTGAGCGGGCTGATGTATGGAGGCAACAAGCCTCGCAAGCTGGAGTTTCTGCTGGCCGATGCGCTGAAACGCGGAGCGTCTCACGTGATGACCTTTGGCGCTGCAGGGTCGAATCATGCCCTGGCGACCGCTTTGTACGCTCGAAAGCTCGGACTGACGTGCATCTCGGTTCTGATGCCCCAACCGAACGCACGTTACGTGCGGCGAAACCTCCTGTTGGGGCACCGGGTTGGCGCGGAGCTGCACCTCGCCGGGGCCGGTCTGGGCAGGCCGGATAACATGCCCCGCGTGTATGCTGCCGCGATTCACCAGATACTCATGCACCGCTTACTGGACGGACGCCGTCCGACGATTATCCCTCCCGGTGGCTCGTCCCCCCTTGGCACCGTGGGGTTCGTCAACGCGGCGTTCGAGCTTCGCGAACAGATCCGCGAGGGAGAGCTGCCTGAGCCGGACTGCGTCTACGTGGCCGCCGGTACCATCGGCACGGCTGCCGGGCTTGCCCTGGGGTTCAGAGCAGCCGGACTGAAGACCAGAGTTGTCGCTGTGCGCGTGACAGTGGGAGGGTTCGCCACCGCTCGGCGCCTGGTCGACCTGGCCGAAAGGACGAACAGGTTGCTCTTTGGCGCCGACCCGTCCTTCCCTCTCGTCGGGCTTTCGGCTGTGGACGCGGAGATGCGGGATGACTGCTGCGGCAACGGATATGCCATCTTCACTCCAGAGGGAATGGCTGCCGCCGGACTCATGAGGGAGTACGCGGGAATCGAACTTGACGGCACGTACACAGGGAAGACGCTCGCTGCGCTCGTCAAGGACGCCGCCGCGGGGATGCTGGCGGGTAAGACAGTCCTGTTCTGGAACACACTGAACTCGAGGCGTTCCGCGGAGGACACTTCGAACGTGGACTACCACGAGCTGCCCGCCTGCTTCCACAGGTTCTTCGAGCAGCCGTTGCAGACTCTTGACAGTGATGGCTGATGGCCTGCCTGGCTGCCCGGCGAACCGGGCCATGCTTGACGCCGAGCGGTGACGCCACTACAATGCGCCGCATGAGTCGAGAGCCGGCGGTCATGAATCCATCCGCAGTCACGCGGATCGATGGAGCCATGATGATGCGCCCCCTGCATACGCACGGGAGGACGCTGTCGCACTTGCAGTAACCTGAAGCCGGAACGAGACAGATGAGGAAGAAGCCTCCCGAGCGGGAGGCTTCTTCTTTTGTTTCCGGCTCTTGAGGAGGCTTGTGAGCCCGAGCGACGGACATGAAGCGAGAGGACCGTTCCGCCCTTCTGCGGCGGACACATGAGCACCAGTCTCGAAAGGAGGGAAACACGATGCCGGAACCCTGTGCCTACTTCAGAGGAGAGTACATGAACCCGAAGGACGCGAAGATCGGAATCATGACGCACGCGTTCCACTACGGAACGGCCACCTTCGGAGGCATCAATGCCACCTGGGACGAGGAACTGGAGCAGTTCTGCCTCTTCAGACTGAAGGACCACTATCGGCGCCAGCTCACGGCCTGCAAGATGCTGCACATGCGGCTGCCCTACAACGCGGACGACATGTCTGCGATCACCGTGGAGGCGGTCAGGCGCACTGGCTTCAGACAGAACGTGTACTGCCGGCCGGTCGCGTACAAGTCGTCCGAATCCCTCGGAGTGCGGCTGCATGACCTGGATGCAGACTGGCTCATGATTGCGACGGTCCTGCCGCCATTCTCCAGTAAGGGTGGTCTTCGATGCTGCACGTCTTCCTGGGTTCGGACGTGTGACAACCAGATCCTGACGCACGGGAAGATCTGCGGTGGATATGCCAATGGCGCGCTGGCGAAGACGGAAGCCCAGATGGCCGGTTTCGATGACGGCATCATGCTCACCCCTGAGGGGCACGTCTCCGAGGGAGCCGTGACCAACACGTTCTTCGTGCTGAAGGGTCGACTTGTGACACCTCCGCCGAGCGACGGGATACTTCTCGGCATGACGCGAGACACCGTCATGCAACTCGCTCGCAACGAACTGGGGATGGAGACGATAGAGCGCAGCATTGTGAGAAGTGAGCTGTACGAGGCGGAGGAGGCCTTCTTCACCGGAACCTATGCTGGCGTCGTTCCTATCGTAGAGATAGACCACCGGCCGGTGGGCACGGGGGAGGTCGGCGCCCTCACGACTCGTCTGCAGGAGCTGTACCGCGGTTTGGCTGCGGGGCGAAATCCGAAGTACTCGCCCTGGTACACGTTCCTGAAGCCTGATTAGGCGAGGCGTTGACCGTACTGACCGCAGGATGGCCGGAGCCGGCGCCGGACGAGTGTATCGAGGCTCAGTCCGGCGACCGCCGGGTGTCGGCCGGATTGGCCGCCATTGCGCTGTAGGCAGGCTCCCTGCAACCAATGTCTGCCGATTCCGATACCAAGGTGCGTACACCGAGCGTTGTGTTCGGCGCTACGGGTGGCTAAACTGCGTTGTCTCAGGTCGCGACTGCATGTCGTGGTCGAGTGTGGTGGGGATTCGATACCGACTATGCTGCGTCCTCTCGAACAGTTCCGCTGCGACTCATGCAACGGCATCATTCATGATGCGCGTGACGGCTGGCTGGAGTGGTACCAGATACGCCAGAGCGGCCGCACAAGAGGGTTCCACATCGTCCACCGGGCGGAGCGGTGCGCCTACGACGCGTCTCAGATGCTGGCGACCGGGAAGGACGTTACACGCGTGCCTCTCTGCGATGTTGTGGGTTCAGGCGCGCTCGGCTACCTGCTGAGGCGCCTTGACTCCATGGTGTCCGGTGCGGCATCAAAACCTCCCGACGTGCGGCTGATGGTCGAGACTATTCGGCGCCTGCAGCTCCGGTACTACGAAGAGGCTCGATTGTTCTGGAGCATGGCTCTTCGTGCGTGCGTGCACGACGGCGTGGACTACGGCGAAGACGTGCTGCGAGGGATCGTCGAGTGGAAAGACGCCGCGCTGACAAGCGGTGTTGCCGCTCTGGTCTGTGCTCGGTCGCCGGCCCCGGAGCTGGGCGGCCCTTCGGTAGCCCCTGCTGACTGAGTTGCCCCGACGTCTGCTTCCCTGCGGACAAGGAGTGGACTTCGGCTCATGGACCTGCCGTGTCTGGATGCGCGCCTTGAGCCTGATGCAGATTGTCCACCAGCATCGGAAATGAAGGGATGGGAAATGGATGACTCACCTGGTTCCCGTCGCACTCAGACTCAGCCCCGCAGCGAGCGGGCCCGTGTCGCCATTGTCGTGGCCATCGTCGGCATGCTCGTGTTGCTGTACAAGCTGAGCGGCGCGAACTACCTGCTGTTTCACAGCGTGGTTGAGCTTGCCAGCGCCTCTGTTCTCGTTGCGGTTGTTGCGATGGCGTGGGGCGCCCGGCACTGGGTGCCCAACGACTTCCTCCTCTTCCTGGGACTGGCCTACTTCTTCGTTGGCGTCATAGACGCACTGCACGCGCTCGCCTTCCCGGGCATGGGAGTCTTCTCGTCTACTGGACCCAACACGGTCGTGCAACTGGCAGTGTTCGCCCGATGCGTGGAGGGAGTGTCTCTGCTGCTGGCGCCGACGTTCCTGCGTCGCGGGATGCCGCTTGGCATGGTGGCTGTTCTGTACCTCGCCGCCGTCGGCACCGGTGTCCTCTCCATCCTACGCTGGGGCGTCTTTCCGGCCTGCGTCGACCAATCGCTACAGCCGACGGACTTCAAACTCGCCTGCAACTACGCGTTCTTCGCGCTCCTCGCCCTTACCATAGTCCGGCTGCACAACCACAAATGTGAGCTCCTGCCGCCGGTGGCGAGGTGTCTTGTGGGCGCAGTGCTTCTCTCCGCCGCAGCCCAAGTCACAATGGTGGTACCTGCCTTCAGTTTGCCGGCAGCGAACGTGCTCGGGCACGTGCTGAAGGGACTGTCGTTCTACGCGGTGTACTGTGCGGTTGTAGAGAAAGGGTTCAGAGAGCCGGCGAGACGGTTGCTGAGTGACCTCTCCGATGCTGTCCTTGAGGCAGAGCGCGGCCGTGACCTGGCTCAACGCTACCTCGACATCGCTGCGGGGATGATCCTCGTCCTCGATTGCGAGGGTAGGATTGAGTTGATCAATCCGAGGGGCGCCGCGGTTCTTGGTTGCACTCCGGACGAGGTCACCGGGGCTGATTTTGTCACGATGTTTGTTCCTGCGACGGAGCGTGACCGTGTCGCGGCCGGGTACCGGCGACTCGTGGCGGGAGGGGTGGGCACGTGCGTGCGAGCGGAGGCGCCCATCGTCACTCTCCTTGGCGAGCAGCGCGTCATCTCGTGGCGCATCTCCGTCCTGGCCGACGGAGAGGTCGTGAAAGGAACGCTCAGCTCAGGAGAAGACATCACCGAGCAGCTCAGAGCGGCGAAGAATCTTGCCGCCAGCGAGGAGAAGTACCGGAGGCTCTTCCTGCGCGCGATGGATGCCATCGGTCTGGTGCGCCCGGACGGCGTCCTCGTGGATGCGAATCCGGCCTATCTGCAACTGTTCGGGATTCAGCCGCGGGACGTGGGCAACGTGAACGTCGCGGACCTGTGCGTCAGCCCCGAGGATCGTGATCTCATCTTCGAGACCGCGCAGCAGCATGAGACGGGAGTAGAGCTTCGAGCGAAGCTCAGGAGAGGCGACGGCTCGATGATGGACTGCCGCGTATCGGCCGTGCCCCTTCGAGATGAAGAAGGAACACTGGTCGCGCTCCAGAGCGTTGTGAGGGATGTCACCGCGGAGATGCAGGCTCAAGCTCAGTTGAGCGAGTCGCGAGAGCAACTGAGGCGGCTGGCTCGGCGTATCGAAGCCACGCGGGAGGAAGAACGGTCCGGGATCGCCAGAGAGTTGCACGACCAGCTCGGGCAGGCGCTCACCGCGCTCAAGATGGACCTCGGCAGCGTCACGCGCAGCCTGCAGCGCGGACGCGTCGTGGAGCCCGACCTGCTGAGGCAGATGGCGCAACTGGTAGACACGACGATTCAGGATGTGCAGCGGATATCGTCAGACCTGCGCCCGGGTATCCTGGATGACCTCGGCTTCGTCGAGGCGGTGAAGTGGCAGTTGTCGCGGTTCCGTGAAAGGGCACGAATCGGCTGCCAGTTCACCTCATCGGTCGATGGTGTCGATCTCAGTCGCGCCGCATCGACGGCACTGTTCCGGGCCTTCCAGGAGCTTCTCACCAATATCGCGCTCCACGCTCAGGCACGAAGCGTTGTCGTTGACGTGTCCGGGGACTCCGAGACCATGGTGCTCACGGTGGCAGACGACGGCCGCGGCATCACCCGTGAGGAGATCGACGGCCGGGAATCACTCGGGCTAATCGGAATACGGGAACGCGTGCTGGCTGCGGGCGGAAACGTTGAGATTTACGGTTCCCCTGGGCGGGGGACAACGACGAGGATTTCGATCCCAATCTCCTAGCGGCGCCGGTATCGACCTGCAGGCGAACCGGCCGGAAGCCTAGAGCAGGACTTGCCCGTCGACGTTCCCGCGAATGGCCCGACCGGTGTCCGCCAGCACCGTGGGGAAGACGTCCACGGTCCGGCACGTCGACGCACTAACCTTCAGGTTGGTGCACACCGGGACCTCCATGTGCGCCTTCGCCAGCGAACCGTGCGAGCTCTTGTGCTCCGGCCATTCGTAGCGTGCGCGGAGATCATAGCCTTCTTTCGGGAAGACAACGACGTCGCCGGTGCGGTGAGACGAGAAGAGTTGCAGCAGTTGCATCACGGAGTCCGGATAGTTGGTGTGGCGGGTGCGTTCCAGCGACTCTGGTACTGACATCTTGCCGCCGTCGACATCGAACTCAAGCGGATTGCTCCCCTGCACCGAGAGGTTCACGAATGGCGGCTCGCCGAAGTCCAGCATCAGGTCGCCGTCTCTGCCGCTCACGCCGAGGACGGAGTGGTCGATGCGGTAGGCAAGGAAATCGATGCCCGCGTGATCCAGCAGGGTGTCCAGGAACCTGCGGTTCCTGTCAGCGCTCACGATTTCCCGGTAGAAGGCCGGCCTGTTGCCGACCGGCTGCATGAAGTAGACGGATGCGAGCGCATTGCCACTCTCGAGAATCGCCAGGTCGTAGTGTCGCCTGCGGATGCGGGGAAAGAAGATGGGCGTGTGTCCGGTCGCCTCGGCAAGGGCGACGAGCGGCACGTGAGTGTGTGTGGCCGTGAGCCCGTGATCGCTGACGATAAAGAACAGTATCTGGCTGAGCTCCTCGGCGGGGAGACTCCGGGCAAGCTCTCCGACCATCGCGTCAAGGCGCTCGTACTGGCGCAGAACCGTGTCGTGAGTCGGGTCGTGAAGATGAGTCAGCTCGTCGATGCCGGGAAAGAGCGAGAAGACAAAATCGTCGCCCCTCCGGAGACGCTTGCCGGCCTCCTTCGCAGCAGCCGCATCCACCAGGTCCCACTCGTTTGTGCGGTGTGCGCGCACGTAGTACAGGGTCTTCTGAAGCCTGTTCGTTCGCAGCCTGACGCTCCGATTCGCATCCAGATGACCGAAGATGTTCGCCGGACGCTTGAAGTAGTCGTACAGAGGCACGTAGCAATCGCCGATATCCTGACCCATGGCGAAGCAACCGGTGCCCACGTAGGAACGCATCACAGCCCGGGTGAACAGCCTTCCTCCGGCCCGGGACTTGTCGAACCAGCGGATGCCTGGCACTCCTGCCTTCCCCGCAAAGACTCCATACAGGAACGGCACATGCGCCGGGCCGGTCGTCGTGGGGAGCGTGGAGTAGCCCTTGAGGAATGAGCCAGAGCTGAGGATGTACCGGCTGATGTTGGGCAGCCGGCCGGCCGACAGCAGGCCGGTCCACACGTCGAAGCGTGCGCCGTCAAACAGGAGGATGGCGCATCTACTGTGCCCCATTGGCGGCGCACCTCCTCTGCTGGAGCAGTCGCACGATTGGCGGGAGGATCATAAGGACGAAGAGCAGGACGAGAAGCTGCATGGGTATGCTGTATGTGTTCCCGAGCCACGCCAGCAGGTAGTAGCGGGGAGTCCTGCCGATGAACGTCGACAGCACGTACTTCCAGCGGGTGTAACCGGAGGCGATGCCCATCACCCGGAACGGATAGAAGGGCACGGGCGCGAACCCGGCGAAGACCATGGTCCAGAAGGGGGTGAGGTTGAAGTAGTGAATGGCTGCCTTGTAGAGCTTGCTGTCTCTCTTGAACTCGACCGCTCTGCGATGAGAGAAAGCGGTCCCAAGGACCGCGTAGTCGAGCAGCGCGCTAATGCAGGTAGCGAGGCCGCAGATAACCGCCACGGTCAGAGGGGGGTACAGGGCCCCGTAGTAGAGCACCACCGGCTCGTGCGGAAACGGGATGAACGAGTTGGCAGAGATGGTGTAGAGGAAGAGAGCGAGGAGTGCGTACTTCGTCTTCAGCAGAAAGAAGAGGCTCACGAACAGGAGAACACCCGCAGTGAGGACCGACGCGCGGATGTAGCGGGCTCGCTGGCTGTTGTCCCGCAGCATTGTGAGAACGCTCCTCCAGCCGAAGCGCTTCCCTGCGCAGGCGTCTGCGGGATTCAATTCGGTGGAAATCGGTTTCTCCGTATGGCCGGCCGCCTGCGTCTCCGTCTTCAGGCCGGGGCCGGCCACGCCTGGAGGGGAACCGGGTCTACCAGCCAAGGTCCCCTCTGGCAGCCATCATTTCAAGGCACCATGATAGCAAGTCTACGGTAGTGTTGGGTGGTCTTCCTGGCGCTTCGGACAAGGAACTGAAGGTGTTCAGCCGAGGCCGATGCCTCATCACACCACCCGCTCGACAATCGGGCAGTGCCGGCGGACGCGGTCCGCGCCAGGGACAAGGCGGCTATCTGTCCCTGCTCAGAATGGTGCGCCGGCCGCTGTACCGGCTGGCGTCGTACTGGGTGTCCACGTCAACGAGATGCGGTTTGCCGAGGGCGTCTTCGATGGGAATGGCGGTAATTCGCCCGTCGCGAAAGGCTACCATCTTGCCGAACTCACCGGCGGCGATGAGGTCGACCGCGGCGATGCCGAAGTACCTCCCCATACGCCTGTCGTAGGCGCAGGGCACGCCGCCACGCTGCAGGTGGCTCAACGTCATGCTTCGCGTTTCAAACCCCGTGCCTCGCTGGATGCTCGCGGCCACGTACTCGGCGATGCCGCCGAGGGCCCGGTGGCCGAAGCTGTCCACCCGGTCGTCGCGCACCACCTCGCTGCCTCCCGCCGGCTTGGCGCCCTCCGCGACAATGACAATCTCGTATCGAGCCCCTGACGCCCTTCCCTCCAGCAGGAGCTGGTTGATGCGCTCGAACTGGAAGTCGTACTCGGGAATCAGAATTATGTAAGCTCCGCTCGACTCTCCTCCCTCGAGAGCAAGCCAGCCCGCATGGCGTCCCATCGTCTCGACGACGAAGACCCGGCGATGCGATCCGGCTGTCGTCCTGAGCCTGTCGACGCATTCGACCACCACATTCATCGCCGTCTCGAAGCCGAGCGTGTAGTCGGTTCCGGGCAGATCCTTGTCGATGGTCTTGGGAATGCCGACGACGCGCACACCTTCGCGAGAGAGCCGGGACGCGACACCGAGCGTATCGTCGCCTCCTATCGCGACGAGGGCGTCGAGTCGGAGGCTCTCGATGTTCCTGAGGACCCGCCCTGACACGTCGTTACGCGGGTCGTACGGGTTAGCCCTTGAGGTGCCGAGATTCGTGCCGCCGTGCCTGTCCCAGGTTCGGACCAACTCCTCGCTGAGCGGCATGAGACATGTCGGATCCGAGATGTTGGCCGGGTCAAGCGAGATCAGCCCCTCCCAACCGTTCTTGATGCCCACGACCTCGTATGTGGTGTCGCGCTCAGCAGCCAATCGGGCGTCCAGAGCCGTCTTGACGACCCACTTGACTGCCGGGTTTATGCCGGCGCAGTCACCCCCGCCCGAGAGTATGCCTATCCTGTAATGTTTCATGCGTGTGGCCTCGGCTGGATCTCCTCCGGCGGCGTCCGGACTGGCGCCCGGGGACGCGTGCACGGAGCTTGCCGGATCGCGCACACGCAGACTACTCTGTCGTTCCTGCATCGTCAAATCTGTGCCGCGCCGTCGTGCGGCAGGCGACGCGTTCCACTTCTGGGTCATGGTGGATTCGCTGTCGGGGTCCGCTCGGTAGTGACCTGGAATCGTGTGCGATGGCATAATTCCCGCATCGCAGGCCTGAGCCTGTCCTGCCACCTGGACGAGCCGGTTGCCGGCGGGCCCCGTGGTTGAGGCCGGGGCATGGGCGGAGAGAGAAGAAGCCTGAGAATGAAGTCGACAGCGTTCACGCGCCCCCTGCGTCGAATCACCGGATGGCGGTACTTCGGTCTGCTCTTGCTCGCAGTCATCAACCTGGCGTTGCACCTGAGCATCATCCAGCAGCCGAACGACCTGATGGTCGACGAGGTGTACTACGTGAACGACGCTCGGGCTGTCGTCGCGGGCGAAGGCGAACTACGGCCGGAGCATCCGCCGCTCGGACAACTCATCATCGCCGCAGGCATCCGAGTGTTCGGCGACAAACCTATCGGCTGGCGTCTCTTCCCTGTCCTCTTCGGCGTCCTGGGCATCGTGTGCTTCCACCTGATGTGCGAGCGGCTCGGCTTGCCACGTGGCGCCTCGCTGGTTGCCTCATTCCTGTTCGCCTTCGAGAACCTCTCTTTCGTGCAGTCCAGCATCGCGATGCTCGACGTATTCAGCGTTACCTTCATGCTGGCCGGCTTCTGGCTATACCTGCGCAGGAACCCCGTGCCCGCAGCAGCCATGTTCGCCCTCAGCATGCTGGCCAAACTCACGGGCGTAGTCGGCCTTCTGGTCGTGGTGCTCTACTGGCTTCTGGCGCAGAGAGAGCGTCCGGTCCGCTTCTTCGTCTCTCTCTCGGTCGCTCCGCTGCTGTTCGTCCTGCTGCTGCCTGTTCTCGACTACGTGCTGACAGGCGAGATGTACAACCCGGTCGGACGGGTTCAGGAGATACTCAACGTGAGCCGGAGCATCACATTCACCGATTACGCCAACCTGTACGCGAGCCGGCCCTGGGAATGGGTGCTGCGGCCGGTGGTCATGCCGTATTACTGGGATCCCCAGTACGTAGCCGTTGTCAGCTTCAGCGTGGGCGCCCTGATCATCCCGGCGATGGTGTGGATGGTCGTCTGCGCCAAGCGGGGCGCACTCGTAGGGTTCTTCAGCGTCTCGTGGTTCTCTTTCGCCTACCTGGCGTGGATACCGTTGAGCCTCCTCACGAACCGAATGAGCTACATCTTCTACTTCTACCCCGCCGTCGGGGCGGTGTGTCTTGGCCTGGCCTGGGGGCTCTGGACGCTGGTTGCCCGCGCCCGGAGAGAGGAAACGGTCGGGAGACGGCGCCTGCTCGTCGGCCTCGCGGCCTTCTACCTGGCGTTCCACGCAGCAGTCCTCGTGCTCCTCACTCCCCTGTTCTCCTTCTGGGCATCGCTGCAGATGGCCGTGCCGCCTGCGTAGCCGGAACCGCAGGCCGGCCTTTGCGAGACCGTGGCCGTGGCGGGTCACTGTATGGCGCCTCGGTAGGGAAGCCCGCGGCGATGGCTCTCGCACTCACGCGCCTGGGGCTGAACCTCTGGGGCTTGGAGAGCGGGGCATCTGCTTCCGGGGAGGTTCAGGTCTTTTCGCGGACGCACGCATGGGTACGAGCGGTGGAGGAATCCCGTTGTGGTAATAATACCGGGTCCGTGGTCGCGCAATAGGAGGGAACAGCAATGGAGAGCCAGCTCGAAGTCTGGAACGAGTATCTCAAGCTCCGGGACCGGAGTCAGGCAGTCATGCCCGAACTGGTGGGTATCAAGAACGCCCTCACGGGCGAGGCCTACAGAGAGGGCGTCCTCAGCACCAAGGTGAAGCGCCTCATGGGCCTCACCGTCGGGCTTCGCGCGGGCTGCAAGTACTGCATCGTCGGCCAGACGATGCTGGCGCTGCAGGCGGGAGCCACCAAGGAGGAGATCCTCGAGACACTCGCCGTCGCGACGGCTATGGGAGGCACTCCGGGGCTCTCCGAGTCGTTCCGCGTGCTGCAGTTGCTGGACGAGCTGGGCAAGCTCTAGTCAGCAAAGCCCGGCAACGACGCTCGGCAAGGCGCCACGACGGCGCACGGTCGCCCACACCTGAAGTACACCACCGGCATGTACTTGGACAGCGTGCCGGCCACCTGCGGTCGATGAATACCGCAGCGCCGTGCCACCTCGTCAATCGTGATTCGTTCGGTTCCCTGCCGGCCGAGGAGGACTACTTCGTCTCCAACACGAGCCTCCGGACACAGAGTGAGGTCCACGCGGCTGTGCTCGTAGTGGACCGGCCCGAGCACGGTTGTTCGTCTGCCTCTGACCAGTGCCGGCCCCCCGTTTCCGTACCCTGCGTGCAGACCGTCGCCCCAGCCCAGCGGCAAAAGGCCGAAGCGCTTCGCATGGGAAGCATCGAACATGGCCTCCTCGGCGAACCGTCCGCGCTCCTTCGGCTCCCTTATCTGGACGATGGTCGTCTTCACGGCCTGAATCGCCGGCCGCAGGTCAAGGATACCTTCGGCTTCCTTTCCGACCGGAATGCCCAGGACGAGTTGGCCAGGGTCAATCGCGTTGAGATGCATCTCGGGATGCATGGCGATGAACGGTGAACTGGCGGCGAGTCGTATCGGCACGTCGAGTCCGCTATCGTCGAGTTGCCTCAGGAAGCCGGCAAACCGCGCGAACTGCCAGCGCACATACTCATCGGAGCCGCTGCCCGAGTGGAGGTGAGTGTATACGCCCTCAAGCCTGATATTCGGCAACCGAGCGATGGCCTGGAGCGCCGGAAGAGCATCCTCGGCGTAGACACCGGCTCTGTCGAGCCCCGCGTCAACCTTGAAGAACACGCCGAACCCGTCCGGGACGCGCTGACTGAGCTCGGTTGCTGCGTCGAGATCTGTGACCGTCGGGGTGATGCGGTAGCGGACCATCGTCTCCGCGAGGTAAGCAGGCGTGCCGGCGTACAGCAGAATCGGAGCGGTCACACCTGCCTCCCGAACCTGTATGCACTCATAGAGATTCGCGAAAGCCAACCCGTGACCACCGGCGTCGACTACCGCTCGAGCCACTTCCACACTTCCGTGGCCGTAGCCATCACCCTTCAGGGCGGCATACAGTCGTACGTTCGGTCCCGTGAACTCGATGATTCGTCGGACGTTGTGAGCCACGGCATCCAGATCCACCTCCGCCCAGACCGTCCTGAGAAGCGCGGTGCGCAACGCATCGTTGTCCATATGAGATGTGTCTCCCTGTCTACGGTTTCCTGCGGGCAAAACGACGGTCCAGCGTATCACGCGGAGACGCGCCGCGCCAGTCGCTTCAGGTGCCGGATGGTTGTGACGTGCCGCCCGGCCTGCGCGGAACCGGGCAGTGAGATTCTGTTGACGCGAGGTCGGCGAGCTGTGCTAGCGTAGTAGGCACAAGGTGGGGACTGCCGGCGCCTGCGGCATCCTGCCGGTGGGCGAGAGTCTTCTCCTGTGGCGCCTGGAAGCGCGAACAGTATGGACGACATCATCAGCAGGCTTCGCGACGAGCTGAAACCTGGTTCGGACGAGCAGACGCGAGTGAGCGGCACACGGTTCTTCAAGGAGGATGTGCTCCTCTACGGAGTGAAGACCACACTGGTGACGGCCATCGAGAAGAAGTACTTCCCTGAGGTTAAGGGACGAACGAAGGCTGACGTACTCTCCCTCTGCGAGCGCCTGTGGCAGTCGGCCTTCCTGGAGGAGTCCTTCATAGCGTGTGGTTGGTCGTACGCGTTGCGGGCGAGCTTCTTGCCCGAGGATTTTGCGGTGTTCGAGACCTGGGTAGCGCGATATGTCACCAACTGGGCGTCATGCGACACCCTCTGCAACCATACAGTGGGTTCGTTCGTCGAGATGTACCCGGAGTATCTGGAAGCCCTCAAGCGATGGGCGCAGTCAGACAACCGCTGGATGCGGCGAGCGGCTGCCGTGACGCTCATCATCCCCGCACGGAACGGGAAGTTCCTCGAGGAGGTGCTGGCCATCGCGGACATCCTCCTCATGGACGGAGACGACATGGTGCAGAAAGGCTACGGCTGGATGCTGAAAGCGGCGAGCGAGAGCCATCAGCGGGAGGTCTTCGACTACGTGGTCCGCAATCGGGCGACCATGCCGAGGACCGCACTGCGCTACGCCATCGAGAAGATGCCGCCGGAACTCAAGCGCTGTGCCATGGAGAGACCATGAGGCGGCCCGGCGACTCGGGCGGAAGCCGTCCAACGGAGAGTGAATCTCTCCGGCGAAGCCGGCATCAACGGTCTCCCCGACCTGTGTTTCTATGCGCGGCAGGCATATCCCCGGCTCGCTTCCCTGCGGATATGCCCTGCATGTAGTGGGTGATTGCCCGCGAGAGAAACGCAGCGAATCCGGTCGCATACTTCTCGAAGTGGGCCGCGAAACGAGGGTCTTCACTGTACATTTGGCCCAGCCCGCGCGCCGCCTCATCCGTGTATGACGAGAAGTGCTCGAGCCATGCTCTCCACTGCGCGACTTGCTGCTGCACCTCCGGACTGTCGAATCCCAAAGACATGTTGTCCGCGATGGACCGGAAGATGGCGTCCGCCTCGGCCTGCAGTGCAGCGAACCCCGACTTGCCCATACTGACGATCCGTTCCTCGCTCTCCCTGAGCGCATCTTCCCCCCAGCGCCTGCGCACCTCGTCTCTGTACTCCTCGATCTTCGCGTCGCTGAAACCCTGGTAGTAGTCTCTGGTCTGCATGCCATCACCTTCCTGCAGTTGTTTGATGGTCCTGTCCACGGTTGACAGCAGTTCCGATACGCGCTCAGCCCGCTGCAATAGCAGAGCCCTGTGCGACTCGAGAGCCTCGAGAGCGTCGAACCTCGGACTGGCCATGATCCGCTGGACATCGGCCAGGCTGAAGCCCAGTTCCCGGAAGAAGAGAATCTGCTGCAGAGGGACGACCGCGTCCTCGCCGTACCGCCGGTATCCGTTGCTGTCGCGGTACGACGGCCGGAGCAGGCCGATGTGATCGTAGTAGTGCAGCGTGCGAACGCTGACTCCGGCGAGGCGGGCAAGCTGTCTTACGGAGTAGACCATATGGGGAGGAAGCATAGACCATGACGTTGCGTCATAGTCAAGAGGTGGCGGGGATGGGGGAGGCCTTCTTCGGCCGGTTGCCTCAATGCAGTTGGAGTGGGCCGGATGGGTGATTGACACGTGGACCCTGCTCGCGGACAATCAGACCGAGACGTCTTGTGTGGGAGGGGACTGTGAACGTCAGAGATCTGCTTGTTGCCACAGCGTCGCTGGTTCCCGACCGTGCCGCACTCGTTCTTGGCGAACGCCGCATGACGTACCGACAACTCGACAGGCTTTCAAACCAGGTTGCGAACAGGCTCCTCAGCGAAGGACTGGGGCGCGGTGAGCACGTGGCTATCCTGATGCCGTACTGCCCGGAGTGGCTGGTCACGTACTTCGGCATCGTGAAGGCCGGAGGCAAGGCCGTCGTCCTGAACGCTATCCTGAAAGCGACGGACTACAGCAGGCTCCTGGCGGACTCCGATTCGGCTATCCTGGTTACGGAGCGCTCGTTCAGCGAGGCGCTTTCGACTGTCCTGCCGAACCTGCCGCTCTTGCGCCGTGTGTTCGAGTGGGACTCCACGACCTTCAGCGAAGCTATGGACGCCAGCCCCGACACAATGCCGGCGATCGCGCTGGACGAGGGGGAGGCATGCACCATTGTGTACACCTCAGGTGTGCTGGGTCGACAGAAGGGCGTAGTGCACACCCATCGCTCCCTTATTGCGGCGGTGGACATCGTGACTCCGGGACTCGAGCAGACGCCTGCGGACGTGGTCGTCGGCATGATACCTTTCTTCTACCTTCTGGGCCTTGCCATTGTTGCACTCATCTCGGTTCGTGAGGGCTCGACCGTGGTGCTGCTTCCTCGTTTCACGGCGCGTGCCGTACTCGATGTCTCGCACCGCGAGCATGCGACTGTGTTGGTCGGCGTTCCCGCGATGTTTAACGCCCTGGCGCAGGTAGACGAGTCGACGGTAGCGGAGTACGACGTCAGCCATCTTCGTGTAGCCGTGACGGCCGGCGCCAAGTCATCCCCCTTCCTGATGTCCGAGCTCGAACGGAAATACGGCCTGGTGCTCTGCGAGCTGTACGGGACGACCGAAGCTATCGCCAGCACCATGGGCAGCGTCCGGGACCGCCGACTGGGGACGGCTGGGAAGCCGTTGCAGCAGTATCGCATCGTTGATCCGGACGGCAGACAGGTGCCATCCGGGGAAATAGGCGAACTGGTGGTCTCAAGTCCCGAGTTGATGACGGGGTACTACAACGCCCCGGAGTTGACTGCCCAGGTGTATCGTGACGGTTGGTTCTTCACTGGAGACCTTGTACGCGAGGACGCGGACGGCTACATCGAGTACGTCGAGAAGAGGTCTTTCATCATCGTGACCGCAGCGGGGACCAAGATTCCACCGACTGAGGTGGAAGAGGTGCTGCTCACGCATCCGGACGTCGCGGAGGCGGCCTACGTGGGCATCGAGGGTCCCGATGGCAACCAGATACCCACTCTCTTCGTGGTCCAACGCGAGGGCGCACGCCTCACCAGAACGGCGATCCGGAAGTTCTGCGTCGAGAAGCTGGCTGAGTTCAAGGTGCCCCGGCGCATCGAGTTCATCGACAACATGCCTAAGACGGGGTCCGGCAAGATGGACCGTCGTGCGCTCAAGGAGATGGGACTGGCTCATCCTGGTCCATAGCGCCTGGTGCGTGCCGGCGTCTGCAGGCATCGGCCTGGTAGTCGTACAATCTCGCCAGCGAAGTGAAGAAAGGCGGAACCACGAATGCGTCGCGCGCACAGCGAAGTCACCGACAAGCAGGAGATCGAGCGCATCCTTACCTCAACGAACATCGGACGCATGGCGAGCATCGGGGCGGATGGCTACCCGTACGTCACGCCAGTGAACTTCGTGTACCACGGCGGAGAGATCTACTTTCATTGCGCCCCGACCGGAGAGAAGTTGGCCAACATCGCGCGAGAGCCTCGTGTCTGCTTCGAGGTCGACGTACCGCTGGCGTACCTTGACGCGGGGTTCGAGCCGGACCGCAGAGGCTGCAAGGTCCACCAGCACTATCACTGCGTGATTATCCGGGGAGAGGCTTCAGTCGTGCCCAACGGCCCATTGAAGACGGCCGCTCTCAATGCACTCGTCGCCAAGCACGAGCGCGGCGCGCAACTCGAGCCCGTGACCGAGGACCTGCCGGCCTACCGCGCATGTGCGGTCGTCCGCATAATTCCCTCCTCCATCTCGGCCAAGAGCGACCTCGCCCAGAACAAGACCCCGGCGGAGCGTCTTGCCCGGGCGCAGTACTTCAGGCACCGGGGCGGCCCGGTGGACCTGGAGACGGTCAGGGCGATGGGCTTCGATCCGGACAGTCTCTGAAGCGCACCGGACCATCGGACGAGGCCGACGCATCTCCTTCTGGAACGTCGTGCTGGCGTGCTACGTGCCGGCGTTGCGCCTGAGGCCCTTCCGGGCACGATAGAGCGTGCGGCAGGCCTCTATGATGTCCTTCAATTCGTCCGGAGTCACCATCTGCGCGCCGTCCACAAGCGCCTCGGCCGGGTTGTAGTGCGACTCGATCATCAGCCCGTCTGCTCCGGCCGAGATGGCGGCGCAACTCATATCGAAGATGAGGTCCCGCCGCCCCGTCCCGTGGCTTGGGTCTACGATAACGGGCAGATACGTCTCCTGGTGAATCACCGGGATTGCCGCGAGGTCGAGCGTGTACCGCGTGTAGCTCTTGCCCTTTCCGACCGGGACGATGCCTCGTTCGCAGAGGATGATGTCCTTGTTGCCCTCCGCGGCGATGTACTCGCTGAAAGAGAGAAGCTCTTCGATGCTGGCGCCGAAATGTCGCTTGAGAAGGACTGGCTTCCCCTGCTGGGCCACCTGGACGAGCAGGTCCTGGTCGTACATGTTGCGGGCGCCGATGTGCATGAGGTCGACATGCTTGCCAACCAGTTCCACCATCGACTCGCCGCGGACCTCCGTGACAACCGGGAGGTCGAATGCGTCGCCAGCTTCCTTCAGCCAACCGAGAGCCTCTTCGGCGTCGTGGATTCCGGCTGCGCCGATGCCCTGGAAGGAATGAACCGAGCTGCGGGGCTTGAACACCCCTCCCCGGAGCACGTGAGCTCCGGCGTGCTTCACCGCCTCGGCCATCCGCATGATCTGCTGGCGGCTTTCCACGGCGCACGGTCCGGCGATTATGACCGGTTCGCCGTTCCCGATGTGCACGTCGCGGATGGCGACCGTCTTGTGCGCGCCGGGTTCGCCGAAGAACCTCGCGTACTCGCGGCTGATGAGCTTATAGGGTGCTTCGACCCGCGCGGCCTCCTTGACGCCCGGCAGTGCCGCCAGCCGGTCGAAGTCAAGCCTGCGCTCGTCCCCGACGGGGCCGATGACTGTCTGGTAGTCGCCGCGGATGACGACTGCCCTGAGGCCGGCGGCCTCGACTTCCTGTGCGACCCTTCGTACGTCCTCCGGGGTTGCGTCCGTCTTCATGATTATCACGGTCTTTCCCTCTCCTCTCTTCCTGGTGCTCTCACGCGACTGGATGGAAAAGAAGAAGGACCCTCCCGAGAGGGTCCTTCTCTTTGTTCCTGCTGTGGTGGCGCTAGATCACGTCAGAAGGCCGCTCCCGGGCACCCGGGTCGCAAAGCTAAACGACCACGCAAAGACGAAACGCGCCCTGGAGCTTTCCATCATCGGCTTTCTACGGCCTATGCCGTGGCTGTGGAGTGTAGAGAGTGCGTGCGCGGATGTCAAGCTCGAATGCCCCCTGCGAAGAGATCAGCCCTGCGAACGCCGGGGCCGTTTCGCATGTGCGCCCATGGCCGGAAAGCGGTCGCACCGGCTTAGGGTCAAGCGTGGCCGGACGTATGGCGACCCCTGACGCCGGTGCGCCGACACAGGGGCCGCCATCGTCGCGGCGCTCACGCTCTCGCGATGGGAAGCTGCAACTCCTTCAGCAGGTCGGCGGGTGCGACCTTGTCCGGGGTGTTCAGGTAGACGATACGGTCCGGTCCGTCCATGCGGTATCCGTTCCTCTCCAGCCAGCCGAGCAGGAACTGGTAGGCATCATGGACCTTCTCAAAGGGGCCTTTGTGGATGATGGTCGCCGCCTGTGCGTGGCCCGGCAACATCCGCGTCTGAATGTCGCCGTGCGCGGCAACCGGCAGCGCAACCGGGACCGCGAGCTCAAGGTCGACGTCCCGCTCTCTGTACTCGCAGTTGTAGTAGATGGCAAGCGCCGGGCCCGCATACCGGATTCCCTTCTGTTGCTCAAGGTAGCTGCACAGCTCACCCCACAGAGCACCTTCGGCCGCGTAGTCCGACACCACCCTGCGAAGGCATACAGCCTGCTGTGGCGCGATCCTCTTGATCGATACCTCGTATGTCGTTGTATCCATCTGAACCGTTGTTCGCAGATGCTCGAGCCAGGCTTCGATCCGGCGGAGCCGTTCCTGCTCCATGGCGATGCCACTACGGACCTCCTCGAGCTTTCGCTGAAGCAGCGGGCGAACCCGGATGGCCGTGTCATCGTCCGCGAGTTCGGCAATCTCGGCCAGCGACAGTCCCAGGTCCTTCAGCGATGTGATGCGGTTCAGCCTGGCAAGCTGCTCTGCCGCGTAGTACCGGTACCCGGTGAAGTCATCCACGCTGACGGGCTTGAGGAGTCCAATCTCGTCGTAGTACCTCAAGGCGGAGACAGGCACCATGCTCAGTCGGGAGAACTCGCCTATTCTCAGCATCTTCCTCCCTTCTCTGATGATGTTGAATGATCATTCCCGGGCAGTATGAACCCTCGACCAGCTTGAGAGTCAAGAGGGATTCGGCCGGGCATGTGCGTGCAGTTAGGACCGCAATGAGGTAACGTCATAGTATAGGCATCCGGGAAGGAGGACACATGGAACCGGTGGCTGACTTCGAGAAACTCGGTCTCTTCTACCTTGGACGTCCATACGATCCGACTGCGAAGAAGCCGAAGGAAGGCTTGATTCTCTACAAGTCGAAGGACCTCGTGACGCACGCGGTGTGCGTCGGGATGACAGGGAGCGGGAAGACCGGCTTGTGCATCGGGCTGCTCGAAGAGGCGGCTCTGGACGGGATTCCGGCACTCATTGTCGACCCGAAGGGCGACATGACCAACCTGATGCTCACCTTTCCCGAACTCCGGCCGCAGGACTTCCTGCCGTGGGTGAATGAGGATGATGCGCGCCGCAAAGGACTGTCGACAGGCGACTACGCCGAGGCGCAGGCGCAGCAATGGGCGAAAGGCCTTGCCTCCTGGGGGCAGGACGGGCGAAGAATCGAGAGGCTGAGACAGTCCGCCGAATGCCTGATCTACACTCCGGGCAGCACGTCCGGGATTCCCGTGTCGATTCTCAAGTCGCTCGACGCTCCGTCAGCGGCAGTCCTCGACGACCCGGAACTGCTCGGCGACCGTGTCAACACGACGGTTACCAGCCTTCTGGGGCTGATGGGCATCCAGGCCGACCCCGTCAAGAGTCGTGAGCACGTGCTCTTGAGTCATCTGCTCACCGCCGCGTGGCAGCGCGGCGAGAACCTCGACATGGGCTCGCTCATTCACCAGATCCAGACTCCTCCGATGGAACGGGTCGGAGTGATGACCGTCGATTCCTTCTTCCCTGCGAAGGACCGCTTCTCGCTGGCTCTGGCGCTCAATAACGTGCTCGCCGCCCCTGGCTTCAGCCAGTGGCTGGAGGGCGAACCGCTCGATATCGGGGCTATGCTGCACTCGCCGTCCGGCAAGCCGCGTCTCTCGATCGTATCTGTCGCTCATTTGAGCGAAGAGCAGCGGATGTTCTTCGTCTCGCTTCTGCTGAACGAGGTGGTTGGCTGGGTTCGCTCTCAGTCGGGAACGACGAGCCTTCGGGCCATCCTGTACATGGACGAGATATTCGGCTACTTCCCTCCGGTTGCGAACCCGCCCTCGAAGAAACCTCTTCTCACGCTGTTGAAGCAGGCGCGGGCCTATGGTCTGGGCGTCGTCCTTACGACGCAGAACCCGGTCGACCTGGATTACAAGGGTCTTGCCAACACCGGCACGTGGTTCATCGGCCGGATGCAGACAGAACGGGACAAGGCGAGAGTTATCGAGGGGCTCGAGGGTGTGTCGGCTGCTACCGGCACGGCATTCAACCGTGCCGAAACCGAGCGACTGATAGCCGGCCTTGGGAATCGTGTCTTCCTGCTGAACAACGTGCACGAAAATGCCCCGGAGATCTTTGAGACCCGCTGGGCCATGTCCTACCTGTGTGGCCCTCTCACACGGAATCAGATCAGACAGTTGATGGCCGGATGGAGACCGGAGCGGGCAGCAGGCGCTGCGCCACCGGCAGCTCCCGCCACGGACAGGACGCGCCCGGCTCCGTCTGTGGCGACGCCGTCCCGACCCGTCCTGCCTCCGGACGTTCCTCAGTACTTCGTGCCGACTCGAGGTGTGCCGCCGGCCGGCTACAGGCTGCTCTACGAGCCCGGCCTGCTCAGCGTGGCCCAGGTCGGCTTCGTCGACAAGCAGACGGGAGCACGCGTTGACCGTAACCTCACCACCATCAGCGAGCTGACCGAGGAGGCGCTGGCTGTCGACTGGTCGCAGGGCCAGGAGGTCTCGGTGCCCCTGGAAGACCTTGAGAGAGTGGCTCCGGCCGGCGCCGCGTTCTCTCCGTTGCCCGCGGCCGCCGGGAGAGCCGCCAGCTACACAGCCTGGAAGCGCGACCTCGCCACGTGGCTGTACGGCAGCCAGTCCATCGAGCTGTTCACCTTTCCGAACCTCAAGATGACTTCGTGGCCGGGCGAGCCGGAGAAGGACTTCCGTTTCCGTCTGGTGCAGGCAGCCCGAGAGCAACGCGACACCGAGACGGAGAAACTGAGGGAGAAGTACGAAGCCAAGGTCTCCAGCCTGAGGAACCAGATGCTCAAGGCGGAGCAGGCGGTCGACCGGGAGAAGGAGCAGCTGAAGCAACAGAAGACCCAGACCGCGATATCCCTGGGCGCTACCGTCCTGGGCGCCTTTCTTGGAGGCGGGCGCGGTGTGGCATCCTCCATCGGGCGGATGACGACCACAGCGCGTGGCGCCGGTCGCACCATGAGAGAAGGACAGGACATCGCGCGGGCCGAAGAGTCGCGCGATGCACTGAAGAAGCGGATGCAGCAGCTCGAGGAGGACTTCCGCGCCGATGCGGACCGCATCGGTGCCGGTCCTGACCCCGCGACCGCCACACTCGAACGGGTGACGCTCCGCCCCACCAAGACCAATGTGGTCGTGAGAGTGGTCGCCCTAGGTTGGCTGCCCTACTGGCAGAGGGAAGGGGGCGGGGACATCCGCCCGGCTTTCTGATACGTCGCCGCGACCGTTGGACGGCAGTCCCGCAGCCGCCTGGCAGGAGCATGCGGCATGGGCGCGGCGCCGCGGAGAGTCGCACACGCTCGCGAGGAGGCAGGTGGGGACTGGCGGCGACCGCACGAAATGCGATATGGTTAGCCTGAATCAGGAACGCGGAGGTTCGCTCTCATGGGCAGCAAGGGACGCAAGAACGTGAAGAAACCCAAGCAGGACAAGGCGAAGGGGGCAGCGGCGCCCGCTCCCGAACCGAAGAAGAAGTAGAGACGGGGCGACCGGCTCTCAGACTGGCTCCTTCTGGTAACACACCGGGCTGCTGAAATGGCCTCCCGCTTATCACTTGGGTCGCCATCATGCTGATGCCGACCGGCGCTGTCGGAAGGCCTCGTACATGACGAGGGCGGCGGCGACCGATGCGTTCAGACTGCTGATCTCACCGCGCATTGGTATCGAGGCAATCATGTCGCAGCGCTTTTTCGCCAGGTCGGACAGGCCCGCTCCTTCGCTGCCAATCACGAGGGCGATCGCGCCGGTGTAGTCCATCCGCGTGAACTCAGTTGATCCGGCGCGGTCAACTCCGATCACCCAGACGTTGAGCTGCTTCAGTCCTTCGATGGTCTGCGCGATGTTGGGAACACGCGCCACGGGGACGTACTCGATCGCTCCCGCGGAAGCTCTGGAGACACCGGCCGTCAACCCCACAGCCCGGCGCGACCGCACGATGACGCCGTGCACGCCGGCCGCATCGGCGGTCCGGAGTATCGCCCCCAGGTTCTGGGGGTCCTCGATGCCATCCAGGATGCAGTACAGGGGCGCCTCGCCCTTGATCCTGGAACGCTCAAGCAGGTCGTCAAGGTCGACGTAGTCCTTCGCTGCGGCATACGCGAGCACGCCCTGGTCGACAGACCCGCCCGCAGCATCGGCGAGCGACCGGCCCGGGACATAGTCGACCGGAATGCGTCTCTCCCGGCACAACCGGAGTATGTCCGCCACGATACTGTGCCGGCCGACCTCGTGCGCCAGGACGACCCTGTTTATCGGGCGTCCGGATCTCAACGCCTCCAGGACCGGCTGCCTGCCGGCTATCGTGTCTGTGCTTGCACCTTCGCGTTGCTGCATGGCCGCCGGCGGTATTATCCCAGATTCCGCCAGTCTCGGATAGAAGACACCGGACACGGGGACCACTGTCCCAAAACCCCGCACTACCGTGTCTTCCTTCTGCGCGCTGGTGTTGATCGCGATGGCAGTGGCGGCGGCACTCCGTGGTGGAAACGTGGAGTTGACCGCCGAAGCCACATAGGGTACGTTGACAGCACTCCGGAGCCGGTCACGCTCGTACCAGCCCGATGAGCCTGTCCGGAGGGAATGGAGTACACGTGGCTGTCCGAATCGTCACCGACAGTACAGCTGATCTCCCGACCGACGTGGCCGAGGGACTCGGCATCTCAGTCGTACCCCTGAACATCCATGTCGGAGAAGACACGTTTCAGGATGGTGTGACCATATCCATGGACGGGTTCTACAACCTGTTGACCTCCGGTCACATCCTGCCGAAGACTTCGGCGCCCTCATCGGGGAGCTTCATCGAAACCTACGAACGCCTGGCGCGTGAGACCGATGAAATACTGTCCATTCACATTTCAACCAAGCTGAGTGCGACTCATGCGTCCGCACTGGTTGCGAAGCAGGGCGTCGAGGCGCCCTGTCGCATCGAACTGGTCGACTCACTGTCCGCCTCGATTGGCCTGGGACTTCTAGTGGTCCAAGCTGCCACGTTGGCACAGCAGGGGCTGCGTCTCGACGCCATACTGCAGGCTACGCGAGCCGCAATCCCGCGAACGCACTTCCTGGGAGTACTGGACACGCTGGAGTACCTCCACAAGGGCGGGCGCATCGGCCGGGCGGCGATGTTCCTCGGCTCGATGTTGAACGTCAAGCCGATTCTCTGCCTCCGCGACGGGGTCGCACATCCCGTCGAACGTGTCCGGGGTCGGGAGCAAGGTCTGCAGCGCCTCTGCGAGCTGGTCGGGGCTTACAAGGCCATATCGTACCTCGCCGTTGCCCACACGACCGACGACAGCGAGATGGAACGGCTCGCCGCGCGGTTGTCGCAGTTCTTCCCTGAGCCTCGGATTCTCCGGGCCCGTTGCGGCGCGACGCTTGGCACCTACCTCGGTCCCGGAGCTCTATGCGTCGCGCTCATCGAAGCCGCTCCGGATGCGAACGACAAGCACTGACCACGGGGGGCCTCCCGGGGTCGGGCCGTACTTGACGGCTCTTTGCTGTCTCCAGCGCGCCACCGTGGGCTACTGCAGCCTGCTCAGAAACTCTGAGTGCGTCAGGGCTTCTCCGATGTACGGGAAGAACGACTTCTCGACGTACGCCTGCTCCGCGGCCGAAAGCGCCGCGCAGCAGTCCTTCAGCAGGAAAACCTTGTAGCCTCTGTCGTATGCCGAGCGCGCCGTGCCTTCGACGCAGACGTTCGTGAGGAAGCCGCAGAAGGCAACGTTCTTGATGCAGTTGACGCGCAGGATGAAGTCGAGATTGCTGGAGTTGAAGGCGTCCAGGGTGCGCTTGCCTTCGACGACGATATCCTGCGCCGTCGGCTTCAATTCGTCGACGATAGCTCCGCCCCACGTGCCCTTCTGAAACGCCTTCGTGTTCACTACGTTGGCGTGGATAGGACCCAGAACGCCCTGGCAACCCATGTCGGAGTAGCTCTGCTCGAATACGATGGGTACGAGCAGCGTCAAGCACTTGCCGCGAGCCTTCTGGATGCAGTCTCGGGCGTTGACCACGGTGCCCTGCGCCTTTATCTGGTCCTTCGTTCCTCCATACAGCGCCCCACCCTCCTTGCAGAAGTCGTTCTGGAACTCGATGAAAACGATGGCTGTCTCCTTGGCGTACATACCGCACCTCCCTTCCATCCAACCCAGTTGTGTTCCAACCGGTGTCTGTCACCACTGGCATAATCGATCGAACCGACCGGCGCACTCAACGGTTACCCATCACGAAACGCTGCGAAGCGGCAGGCAGATAGTGCAAGCTGGACCTGAGAGCGAGCCGGTGAGCTGGGATTGCCGCTCGCGGGGGCGCAAAGTCCACTGCACCGCATTATGTCGCCGTTGGCTGGGCCGGTCAAGATGTCCACGAGAGGTCAGTGTAACGGATGCCCGCCATGCTGAACGACCGGGCAGACGGGAGTGCACGGTAGCGGGAAGGAGCGCTGGCTCTCTCCGGGCGCCGGCGCTCCACAAACGACTCAGAAGCTACATCGGCATGGGCAGGAACAGCCGCAACAGGAACATCACGAGCCATCCAATGAGCACGGTCACGATGGCTCGCGCTGTTGAGAAGTCCAGTGCGGCGCGGATGCCGATGATACCGGCAACGAGGTTCCAGATGAACACGACAATAGAGATAATTGGACCCGCTACGGGGATAAACGAGAGGACATTGAACACTCCCGGCGAGTTGGCGAAGCCGATGGTCCTGGCTACCTCTCCCCAGTTCGACTGCGTCTGCTTCCCCTTGACGAGCTTGGCGCCGATGAGGTACACAACAAGCGCCCAGAGAAGCCACCCGAGTAGCGCCATCACCAGGCCCCAGACTGCCGCAAGGACGCCACCGGACGTCGCCCCTGAGAGACCCGCACCGATCGCCGCCGCGATGCTGGCGATCAGCACCACCAGACCTGCCTGCACGTTGGCAGACTTGTCGGCCTCCACTTCCTCATAGAGGGCCGACTCGAGCTTCATCGCTCTGATCATCCGACTGACGAGCCCCGTCGTCACTGCCATTCTGACACCTCCTTCTGTCGACCTCTGCCTGATTGTAGGCGCAGACCCTACAGTATTCAAGCATCTGCCTGTGCACGTCGAGCGGATACCGCGACGCTTTCACGTCGTAGGCGAATCCCCTACCGCGCGAACCGGCTCCTGGCGTGGGGCGGTGTGACGCGGCGAACTCTCGTGTGCTACGTTCGTTCCGTGACCGTGCGCATCGTCACCGACAGCACTGCCGACCTGCCGGAGGCAATTACCGGTTCTCTC
>Ga0116202_10000082_pt1 | contig 43469 bp, 43 predicted proteins | sample LakKivw325mmetaG_FD_94479 | JGI IMG/M metagenome (GOLD analysis project Ga0116202, IMG submission 94479) | Anoxic lake water microbial communities from Lake Kivu, Rwanda to study Microbial Dark Matter (Phase II) - Lake Kivu water 325m metaG | ecosystem: Environmental > Aquatic > Freshwater >... | reverse complement strand
TTCCGCTGGTTCCGCTGACCCCGACACCGCCTTGCTCGCCGCTCCTCCTTTTGGAAGCGCTTGCTCCACCCCCCTAGCCTTCCTGCTCTTCTCCGAGGCATCAAGCCAACCTGCAAGACGCTCCACTTCTCTAGCACGCCGAGCAATCTCCTCGCACGACTGACTTCCAAACTTAGTCCCACGCAAGTCCTTTAGCGCTTCCGTTAACTGCTGTCTCAAATCCCTCTCCATCTCCTCCCTTGCCCTCTTAACCATCTTGCTTCTCCCGCCGACCTCAAGACGCCCTTCAGGGGTAACTTCGGAGCCCCACCGCTTCGCTTCCCCCACGGCACGATGGCGAGACTTCATTGCCTCCTGCTCCTCTTGGCTAAACCCTTTCCAAGCTTCGCCCTCACCTTTAATCGTTGTAGGCAACTCACTCAACACTTCGGCCATTTCGCTTTAATTGTACCACATCGCCGTGAGAGGACCTTGTCAAAGTCAACAAAGTCAAGAAGATCAGACCTTCAACAATGCCTACGACGACCGCCGAACCTTGATACGAGAACCTTGGGATAAGCAGAAAGTTAAGCACCACCGTTAACCCCGCCGCCAAGCCATAAACACGCGGCAATAACCCCTCTCCTCCCGTCGTCACGAGAAACCATTGCAACGGTGAAGAGAGAAAGAAGAATGGCAATCCCATAAGGAGGATCCGCAACGCCACCGTCGAATCCTGAAAACCCGCTCCGGCGATGGCCCCCACAACCCACGGGGCAAGAATGAAACCGGTGGTCGCTCCCAACACCGAAATTCCGAAAAGAAGCGCAAGCGCCTTTCTGAACCGCCGGATAAGCCTCGCCGGGTCCTCCCTGCGATCAACCACCATCACTGGAAAGAAGGCATTCATGAAGAAAGTTGGGAGAGCAATAATATTCTTAAAAACGTTGTAAGCAAGGCTGTAGATCCCTACCGTCTCCTGCGACCCAAGCCCGAACGACTTTGGTAGGGGCAAAAGAGAGAGGAGGAAAAGGTCCGCTTTGGTATTGATTTGAGAAAAGAGGAGCATTAGCCCCAGAGGAAGCGCGCTCGCCAGCAACACTCCCCAGAGTCTCCGATCCAATCCGATACGAAACCTTAGCTTGAACTTTCTAAGAAGAGAAGCGCCGATGGCAGCATTGCAAATCTCCCCCACCAAAGAAGCCCCAACCAAAAAAAGGAGCCCCAGCCTCAACCGCATGCAAAGCAGCACAAGGCCCAAGACGATCAGCTGTCCCGAAACGCAAGCGACCGTTGAAAAATCATATCGGAAGTTGACCTGGTAAATGACATTGAATGTGCTGCACAGGGAAAACGGTATAAGAGCGAGGAGAATGATGGCCGTCGCCCATTTGACACTTAACGAATAGGGCGCGAAACCGATAAACCCAACACCTACGAGGATAAAGAACACCGAGAGTAGCAATCGCAAAGAAATTAAGTTCTCAAGGTAACGCTGCGTCTCTTCTCTCCTGCAAGCTATCTCCCGCGCAACGATCGCGTTCAAACCGAAATCAACACCGAGAGTGAAAAAGAGCATGAAATTGTCTGCTAGTGAGAGGTCGCCGTATCCCGCCCTCCCTAAATAGCGGGTTACGAGAGCGGTTGTCATCAAGCCTAAGGCGAGGGTAGCAACCTGCCTGACAGTTTGCGCCAAGGTATTGTAAGCAACTTTCCCCGAGGCAGAGAAGGCAAACTCTTTCAGCACGGCATCAAGATAACATAATCAGAAGAGAGGAGGTGGCAGGCACTCAAGGCGATATTCTGCTGCTTGACGGAGGCGAACCTTCAACCTCTTCGACGAAAACTCAGCACTTTAATCCTGCCTTGGTGGGCCCGCCTGGATTTGAACCAGGGACCTTTCGGATGTGAACCGAACGCTCTACCCCTGAGCTACGGACCCAAGGCAAGGACAGAACTCAAGGGGGCGTCCTGCCTGCCACAAAGCTAACTGCCTGTTGCCACTCAAATAAGCCACCGAGGCCTAAGGGGCCTTGGTATCTGCTAAGGATAAAATAAAAACCGGCAGATAGCCAAGAGCTAAACTTATTATATAATACGCCTGTGATAGGAAAGATTATCCGGGGAATTCTCAACTTCATTTCCGAAACTCTCGAACTTAGCGCTCTTGCGGTCCTTTTCTTCCTGTTCCTTTATATCTTTCTCGTAAGGCCGCATTATGTTAATGGAAACTCAATGCTTCCCAGCTTCCATAACAACGACCGCCTTCTCATCGAATCTTTCACTTATAGGATCCTAAGGCAAGAACCAAGGCGAGGAGATGTGATCGTCTTCCACGCCCCTCCCCAACCGAACGTTGACTATATCAAGCGCATCATCGCCCTCCCCGGCGAAAAGATTAAGATTGAGAACGGAAGTATCTTCATCTTCAACGAGAAGCATCCGGAAGGATTTCTCCTCGAGGAACCATACTTGGGAAATGGGGTTGTCACCGACGCTCAAACCAGCAAGACCATTCGCGAAGGGGAAACCTTCAAAGTTGAGGTCGGTTACGTCGTAATGGGAGACAATCGTACCAACTCGTCTGACTCAAGGGATTGGGGAATCGTAAAGGAAGATGCAATTGTCGGTCGGGCTTGGATTCGCTATTGGCCGCCACCCTCTCTCACCATCGTCGCCGCACCGGCGTATAACTACTAATAACAACCGCATTACCGGAAAAACGGCGCTACTCCTTACTACTAACAATCGAAAGGCGCTTCTTCCCCTTCTTTGCGTAATCAAATTGCGTCTCACCAGATACCAAAGCAAAGAGGGTGTGATCCCTTCCCACACCAACACCCTCCCCTGGCTTTATTACCGTCCCCCGTTGCCGAACGAGAATCTGCCCGGCGGAGACGGTCTGACCAGCGCCCACCTTCAGCCCCAAGCGCTTCCCTCTAACTCTCGATTGTTGCCGTGCTTTTGCACCGCCTGCTTTCTTTGACGCCATGATAAGTTCCTCCTAGCCGCAACGCACCGCCTGCCAATTACTATTCAACACAGCAGGCAGCACATTTGAAAGGGCATCATCCCCTTATTTTCTCTACCCGCACCCGCGTAACAGGCTGTCGATGCCCTGTCTTTCTTCGGTACCGCGACTTAGCCCGAAACTTTCTTATCTCTATCTTCGGTCCCTTGGCGTGCTCAAGGATCTTGAACGACACTGTCGCCCCCGGGACAAGCGGGGTACCGATCTTTAACGTCTCGCCCGTTGATACAGCAAGAACATCCGACACCTCCAACGTCCCACCCGTCTCACCTTCGAGTCGAAACGTCTCAAGAAGATCGCCCTCACGAACTACTACCTGACTGCCACTAAGTTTTACTACTGCAAATTTCCCACCCGAAGCCCCCTTAGCCATGACGAAGAAAACTTTACCCTACGGTGAGCTCTAAATCAAGCCATGAAGCATGCGCTCCTGAAGCCCTCCTGTGTACCTGCCTCACCGACAGGCAGGCACAGGATAGTGCTTACAGGACGCTCAACTTCGTGGCACGCCAAAACTCTGGCCATCCCGGTGTATCGCCAGCGAATGCACTAATCCTAGGGCCGCCAGGGTAAAAAGAAGCGAAGACCCGCCGTAAGAAACGAGAGGAAGGGACAAGCCGGTAATCGGTGCCGCCCCGATGTTCATTCCCACATTGATCACTACCTGCGCAAAAAAAAGAGTAAAGACCCCCGACCCCAGAAGAAAGCCGAACCTATCACGACAAAAAGATGTAATCTTCAGAATCCGCCAGAGAAGAATACCGAAGAGCGCCAAAAGAAGGCCAGCGCCTAAAAGACCCCATTCCTCGGTCAAGGAAGCAAAGATAAAATCTGTGTACCTAACTGGTAAAAACTGGAGACGAGACTGCGTTCCCATCCCCAATCCCTTCCCAAGGAGTTGCCCCGAGCCCACGGCAATTACCGACTGAATAACGTTATACCCTGATCCGAGAGGGTCCGACATAGGATTCAGAAACGCGGTAATCCTCGCCCGCTGGTAACCCTCAAGACCGCCCCACACAAGTGGCAATGAGACGCCTATTAAGACAAGGCAGGTAAACAGATAGCGGATAGGAACACCCGCGGCCCAAATTATCCCTGCCCAGACTACGCAGAAGACTAAGGCTGTACCCAACGAAGGCTGTAAAACTGCCATAACTGAAAGAATAGCGACAGGTACGATGCTGATCAAGAAACCGCGAACTCCCAGAGAGGGGGAACTCGAAAGGAGAGAAGATACGACGACTATTAGCGCTACTTTGGCAAACTCTGAGGGAGAGAAAAACAGTGGGCCAATGGCGAACCAGCGTGAAGCACCACCTACTTCCTTTCCCAAGAACAACACCCCCAAGAGGAGGACGGAAGAGATCAGAAAGACCGGGAGAGCTGCTGTTTTAAGCCGGCGATAGCTCAAAATCGAGACAAGGACGAAACCCAATCCTCCGAAAAGGGCAAACAGCACCTGAGCTCGAGCAAGCGCAGGATTAACCGAATAGAGGCCGAGAAGGCCAAAGGCAAGAACAAGCCCTGTGGGAATAATTAGGAGAAGGTCGCACCTCTGAACAGAGCGGGAAAGCAAGGAGCCTAAAGGACGATGCCGCATTGCCAAAGCGGAGAACCCCTTCATGACTGATCCCTATCTCGCCAAGCGCCAACTGTCGCCCGGCGAACCAAAAGCTTCTTTCCCGGTTTTAGCTCTTTAGCCAACGTTTGCCGCTTAATGAAATCTCCCGCTTGATTAACGGAGGCAGCACTGCTCGGCGGATAAGTGACTGTAATGAAATCGCTAAGCTGCAGTCCCTTCTCTTTCCGCAGATCTTGAATCTCCCGCACCAGCTCCCGCGCTCGACCCTCCGCCTTCAATTCCGGGGTCAGTTTGGTATCGAACGTAAGTGAGAGATCGCCACCGCCCTTCTTGAGTGTCACCTCCTTAACATTCAACTCTTCGGCAATAAGGGCAGTAAGCTCCTTACTAAACTGAGATCTAAATCCGGGAAATCCGATCACCTCAACTTTGGCAAGCGGCTGGCGCAACGGAATACCGCTAGTCTTCCTAAAGGAATGCCCTGCTTCGGCTATTTTCTGCACCAGTTCCATATCTTTCTCAAGTTTCCCGTTTCTCCACTCTTCCCTCACCCTCGGCCAAGATTCGAGATGCACCGACGGTTCCCCCGTCAAGTTCCGATGAATCTCCTCCGCAATAAAAGGAGCAAAGGGGGCCAGTATCTTGGACAGTGTCACGAGAACATCCCAAAGAACGTAATACGCAGCATTTTTGTCCGCCCCTATGGAGGCACTCGGTCCAAAACGATCCCTGCTTCTTCGTATATACCAGCGAGATAAGTCATTAACGAAAATCCAAATCAAGGTAGCAGCTTCTTGGGGGTCATAATTTTCCAAGCCGTTCTCCTCTATGTTTTTTAATCCCCCATTTAGCCGGGAGTAGATCCACTTATCTAAGATATGCTTCGGTGGTATCTCTTTTTTAGGAGGACTCCAACCGTCGGCAATCGCATTATCGATAAAGAACTTGTAACAATTCCAAAGAATAAGGAAGAATCGCCGGCGGATTTCGTCGGCGACGCCGTAGCCGAAGTTAATGTTCGTTGCCGGATCGTGAGTAAAGTACATCCAGCGCATAATGTCCGCTCCCATTTTCTCCGCCGCATCGTCAAACCATATTGCGTTCCCCGCCGACTTATGCATCGGCTTCCCCTTCTCGTCGTAGAGTTTCTCGTAGCTCAAAACCTCTTTGTAAGGAGTCTTATCTTCTAAAGTCGCCGCCATAAACAGCGTTGAATAAAACCAGAGGCGCACTTGCTCCCGCATCTCGCAAATCCAGTCGGCCGGAAACCATTGCTTCCAGTAATCCTTATCCTCAAGATACTTAAGGGTCGAGAAGGGAACAATCCCCGCGTCCAGCCAACAATCCCCGACGTCAGCAACTCGCTTAACTTCCTTACCGCACTGGGGACACTCTATCGTTACCTCGTCAATCCAGGGCCGGTGGAGCTCCGATAGATTGTCAACCTTCTTGGGATCGACAGCTAGTTTCTTGAGTTCCCTTTTGGATCCGACGACAACAGCCTCGCCGCAGTCACATTCATAAAACGGCAGAGGCAAACCAAAATATCTCTTCCGAGAAATGTTCCAATCCCCCATATTTTTAAGCCAATCTTCCATAAGCTTCCCCACGTGCTCCGGATGCCACTTAACCTTTCTCGCTTCTCGAATCATCCTCGGCCTTACCTCATTCGTCGAGATGAACCAATTCTCCTCTGCTCTGAAGACAATAGGCTCTTTGCACCGCCAGCAAACCGGATATCGGTGGGTGTAGTCCTCAACCTTGTACAAGAGACCTCTCTCTTTGAGGAAAGCAAAGATGGCGTCAGCTGCCGAGTGGGCAAAATTGCCGGTGAGAAAACCATACCCCTCGACATAGTTCCCGTTCTCATCCAATGGCACCAAAACCTTTAGATTATGCTTTCTGCCGAGTTCAAAGTCCTCGTCACCGCACCCGGGGGCGATGTGAACAATCCCCGTCCCCTCTTCGCTAGAGATGTCCTTCCAGAGGAGAACTACCTTCTGTGTATCTTTCTGCACCGGAAGCTCATTAAAAGGCGACTCATACCTCAAGCCTTTAAGTTGAGAACCGGACATCTTCTCCAGCACCTTATACTCACCTTCTAAAGCGCTTAGCAAAGCCTCTGCCAAAATCAGAACGTCGCTGCCTTGTTTTACCCTTGCGTAAGAGAGGTCTGGATGGATGGCCAGGGCAACGTTGGCGGCCAAAGTCCATGGAGTAGTGGTCCAAACCAAAAAGTACTCTTTATCTTTTCCCGTCATAGTTCGACCACGCTCACCATGTACTACGGGAAACTTCAAAAACACCGACTTGTGCGTCATGTCTACGTAGGAGTCAAACAGTTCATGTTGGGAAAGCGATGTGCCGCAACGGGCACACCAAGGCAAAGAGCGAAACCCTTTATAAAGCCAACCCCTTTTGTGACACTCTTTCAGGAAATGCCAGATATACTCGATATTCTTCTCCGAAAAGGTGTAGTAGGAGTTCTCCCAGTCCATCCAGTAACCGAGCCGTAAAGACTGGTCCGCTTGGACCTTGGAGTACTTCTGAACTCGCCTGTTGCACGCCTCGGAAAACTTATCGAGACCAAACTTCTCAATGTCCCGCTTCGATTTGAAGCCAAGCTCCTTTTCAACCTCGACTTCAATCCACAATCCCTGGCAGTCAAATCCATTCTGAAACCGCTGGCGGAAACCCTGCATATTTTTGTACCGCTGGAAGAGGTCTTTATAGCTTCTCCCCCAAGCATGATGAACACCCATCGGATTATTTGCTGTGACCGGCCCGTCAAGAAAACGAAACCTCTTCTTTGCCCTGGCGTTCTTCTTTAGATATCTCCTAAGGATTCCTTTCTCTTCCCAGTACCTAAGAATCTTCCGCTCAAGCTGCGGAAAATCAACATGGGAGGTAACTCTTTTGAAACGCATACTAGGGACAGTCTAGCACAAAGGCACGGAAAGGAAACTATGATATTTGCAGCTGCTCAACCGATGCGCCCTTCGGCTCCTTTCGGCGCAATCCCGACCCTTCCCTACCAAAATGGGTAGCGAAACAGAAACTCAAACTCCACGCAACTCGGCAGTAGAAATGTGCGCCCTCACCGCTTCCAAAATCTCTTCCAATACCGTCGGCCCGTACGGCCTTATCTTCACAAAACTGGAGTCAAGACACCCTCTCGGCTGGAATTGCTGCAAAAACCACTTCACACCGGAAGAGGAGGGACAGATATCTGCCAACTGCCTAGCCAAGTCCACAAGACTCTCCTTCGTATGCAATCCCGGCACTACTGTTGTCCGCAACTCAAAATCAATCCCGCTTCGGATTAAGATCCCAATGCTCTCCCGCACTGCTTCCACAGAGGAGGTCACCCCCGCGGCATAACGGTAGCGGCTATCTAAAGGAGCCTTAACGTCAAGGGAAACGAAATCCAACAATCCCTCTTCCAAAACATTACGAAGAGTGGCCGGGCGGGACCCGTTAGTGTCGAGTTTCGTCGCCAAACCCAGCTCCCGCACTTTTCCAAGAAACAGTCCCAGGTCATCCTGGAGCGTCGGCTCTCCGCCACAAACGACAACTCCATCCAAAACAGCCCTCCTGTTCCTAAGAAAAGAAAATAACTCTTCATCTGCGATGCGGGGTGGGCGATTAGAGAAGCCTAAGACCAGCTCGGGATTATAACAGTAGGGGCAGCGAAAATTGCATCCGCCTACAAAGACGGTGCAGGCTATTCTTCCAGGAAAATCAAGGAGGGTTGTCCTCTCGAAACCATAAATGTCCATGAAAAGAACATTCTAAACTTTAAACAGGAGGCGGTCGGCAAATTCTGCTTGTTTGCCGGCGTTCCACTGACTGACCGGACGCAAATACCCCACCACGCGCGAATAAACCTCGCATTCCTTCCCGCACTTAGGACACTTCGCGCGCTCGCCTGAGATGTAGCCATGCTCCATACAAATGCTGAAGGTTGGCGTCAGCGTAAAGTAGGGAAGGCGGTAATTTTCCGCGATCTTCTGCACCAGCCTCTTAACCGCCTGACCAGAAGGAAGACGCTCCCCTAGAAAAGCGTGGAAGACGGTTCCCCCCGTGTACTTGGATTGAAGCCCATCTTGCACATCCAAGGCCCCGAAAAGGTCGTCGGTAAGCCCCACGGGAAGTTGGGTAGAGTTAGTATAATAGGGAGCTGCCCCGCTTTTGACTGCCTCTTCGTTAGCGACGATAATATCGGGATACTTCTCTTTGTCCAGCTTTGCCAAGCGATATGACGTTCCCTCGGCCGGAGTTGCCTCTAGGTTGTACATCTGATCATCTTCTGCCTGAAAGTCGCGCAACTTCTCATTCATAAAATCCAGCACCTCTGCTATGAACTTCCTCCCCTCGCGGGTAGAAATATCCTTCCCCAGAAAATTAAGACAAGCCTCATTTCCTCCAATCACGCCTATGGTAGAGAAGTGGTTGTACCAGTAACCTCCAAATCTCTCCTTGATATTAGAAAGCAGTACCTTGCTGTAGGGGTAAAGTCCCCCCTCGGTAAAATTCTCGACCACTTTTCTCTTGGCAATCAAACTCTGCCTAGCAATTTGCATCAGCTCCTCTAAACGGTTAAAAAAAACCTCTTTAACCTGCCCTGTGCGCGAACAGCAAATCTTCGTAAGATAGGCGACCCGAGGCAAGTTAATTGTCACCACCCCGATTGACCCGGTAAGAGGATTGGCACCGAAGTAACCCCCGCCACGCTTTCGGAGCTTACGGTTATCCAAGCGCAACCGACAACACATTGAACGCGCGTCCTCGGGCTTCATATCTGACTGAACGAAATTAGCAAAATAAGGAATGCCGTACTTTGCTGTCATCTCCCAAACAGCGCCTAGGCTCTTTGTATCCTCAAAGAGATCCGATGTCACATTGTAGGTAGGAATGGGAAAAGTGAAAACTCTACCCTTCGCATCGCCCTCGAGCATTGCTTCGGCGAAAGCTCTATTAAACAGATCTATCTCTTTTTGAAAATCGCCATAAGTCTCCTTCTGCAACTCCCCTCCGATGATTACCGGCTCATCCTTCATATAGTCAGGAACTTTGAGATCCAATGTCACATTAGTAAAGGGGGTTTGGAAACCAACTCGGGTAGGAACATTCATATTAAACAGAAATTCTTGCATGATCTGTTTGAGCGCCCCGTAACTTAAGCCGTCGCGGCGAATAAAGGGGGCAAACAGCGTATCAAGGTTGGAGACAGCTTCAGCTCCGGCACTCTCGCCCGTGAGGGTGTAAAAAAAGTTCACTAGCTGGAGAAGGGCCACGCGAAGATGTTTCGGAGGCTTAGATTCGATCTTTCCCGAAACCCCACCAAACCCGTGGAGCAGAAAATCCTTCAGTTCCCAACCGCAACAATAAGGAGCGAGCATATAGAGATCGTGGATGTGCAAGTCCCCACTCTCATGAGCCCCCCTCGCCTCCGGCCCATAAAGCTGATTAAGCCAATATTTTGAAGAAACTGCAGTAGAGATATGGATGTTCAGCCCTTGCAGAGAATAAGTCATATTAGCGTTCTCCCGCACCCGCCAGTCTAGCCGATCGAGATACCCCCCAATAAGCTCATTAACGTCAATCAAGGCCTCGAGGTCTCTTGCCCGCCGATGGAGCTCCCGGTAGAGGATATAAGCCTTCGCCGTCCTAAAGTACTTCTCCCCCATCAAGACTTCTTCAACAATATCTTGGACTTGCTCAACGGCAATTGCGCTTCCGCCGAAACCCCGAGCGATAATCGTCGATATCACTAGCTTCGTAAGCTGGGACGCCTCCTCCTTATTGAACTCGCCCGCTGCCCGCCCCGCCTTAAAGATAGCGTCGGTAATTCTTCGTGGCTCGAAAGGAACAACCCTACCGTCCCGCTTTCTTATCATTTTGGGAATTGAAACTTTCTTCGTGGTCATAACAAGCGCTCAGCTTCTGCTTAGCACAATTAGAAAGATCGGCGCAAGAGAAAAGCCGCCCCCGTGGCACTAGCCGACGCAGGCAGATCATCCTCGCCAAAATTGAATATTTACTATTTACGGCGGGCTTTCGACAGGATCACAGCAACAGTCCTGAAACTCGTAAACATTATTGATTTACTGAGTTACTAACTATTTCTTTCGCCTGAGAAATGCCGGGGCTTCGTAAGGGTCTTCCTCTTCCGCGCTACTACCCTCTTCCCCTCCCCCCCTCGTTGCAAGTGACGGCTCCGAAGCCCCTAACGAAAAACCGGTGGCAATAACGGTTATCTTGACCAGGTCTTTCGCTGACTCGTCGATTGTCGCACCAAAGATAATGTTAGCCCCCGGGTCGGCGGACTGAGAGATCACCCGAGCAGCCTCGTCAACTTCATGCATCGAGAGATCCTGCCCGCCAACGATGTTAAAGAGAATTCCTGTCGCCCCATCAATGGAGACTTCAAGCAAAGGAGAGGAGATCGCTGCCTTCGCCGCCGTAATGGCACGGTCGTCTCCGCTCCCCTCTCCGACCCCCATCAAAGCCGAACCGGCGTCGCTCATAATCGTCCGAACGTCGGCAAAGTCTACGTTGATCAGCCCCGGCATAACAATTAGATCGGAGATACCCTGGACTCCTTGGCCAAGAACAGAATCCGCCACTTTAAACGCGTCCAAGATTGACATTGTACGCTCTACAATCTCCAAAAGCCGCTGATTAGGGATAACAATCAAAGCATCCACCTTATCGCGAAGGTTATCAATCCCCTTGAGGGCGTTTTCCATCCGCCGGGCCCCCTCAAACTCGAAAGGCTTAGTTACTACCCCAACGGTCAGGGCCCCCGAATTCTTACTAATCTCCGCAATTATTGGCGACGCACCCGTCCCCGTCCCGCCTCCCACGCCGGCAGTTACAAAGACCATATCGGCCCCCTCAATATGCTCTTGGAGCGCCTCCCGCGACTCCTCGGCTGCTTTCTGCCCTATCTCCGGATTCGCCCCCGAACCCAACCCACCGGTCAGCTTAGCGCCGATTTGAAGCTTAACCGGAGCCTGCGAGGTGCCCAATGCCTGGGCATCAGTATTAACGGCGATAAATTCCACCCCCTGAATCTTCTGAAGGGAAATCATTGAATTCAAAGCGTTGCAACCCCCGCCGCCAACACCCAGAACTTTTATATTTGCTACTTTTTCGATCTCTGGCTTAACAAGCATCGCCTAAATTCTCACTTGGATCGCGAGAACAACAACCCTCACCCAACTACGGCAGGAAAGAGCGTCCCCATTTTATCACCTTCCCCAAAGCCCTGGAAAGTCTTTGCGCTCCCACAAACGGGACGCGATATTGCCCCCCGGGTTCGAGGTAGGAACCGTAGACAACCAGTCCGATCGAGGAAGCATAGGCTGGAGTAGAAACCTCGTCAATAAGTCCAGTGACCCCCGTGGGGTAGCCAATCCTCAAAGGTGTCCTAGTAATCCTCTTTGCTACTCGCTTAATCCCCAAAGTCTTAGCCCCACCTCCAGTTATAACCAGACCCGCAGGAAGATCTCCCTGTTGCCCCGAGTTCTTCACCTCCGCCCCGACCATATGGAAAATCTCCGACAGGCGAGCTTCGATTATGTTCTGTACCAAACCCCGAGAAACTGACTTCATCTCCCGCCCCAGTTCGGAGATATCAACCCCATCGTCCTGCTTCTCATTCGATTCTGCCTCGCTATCACTTAGTTTAATTTTAATCTTCTCGGCGTCTTCAAGCGAAACTCTCAAACCTACCGCCAAGTCGTTAGTGATGTTCTGCCCCCCGATCGGAAGAACGGCAGAATAAACGGGGCTGCCGGCGGCGAAAACAACCACCTGCGTCGTCCCTCCGCCAAGGTCCACTAAAACTGTCCCCAACTCCTTCTCCGTATCGGAAAGGACAGCCTCTGAGGCGGCCAAACCACCAAAAACAAGGTCTTCTACATCTACTCCTACTTGCTGAACACACTTAACTAGGTTCCTCATCACCGTCGCCGAGCCGGAAATGATATTTGTCTCCACCTCTAGACGGACACCGCTCATCCCCACCGGATCCTTCACCCCATCCTGCGAGTCGACAGTGAACCCGCGCGGAATAACATGGATGATTTCGCGCGAACTCGGAATCGAAATCGCCCGCGCCGCCTCTGTCACCCTCTCAACATCGCTCTCGGTAATCTCCGAATCGCCGCCCGCAACCGCCACCACCCCGTGCGAGTTCAAAGAAGAAATGTGCTTCCCGTCAACAGTTACAAACGCAGAAGAAACAGCGTAGCCAGCCATCCGCTCCGCCGCCTCTAGTCCTTCGGCGATCGCCGCCACCGCCTCATCAATATCGACAACCACCCCCTTCTTAATCCCTCTTGAAGGAACGCTGGAAACGCCAATAACCGAAATCTTCCCTTCGGGAGAAACGGAAGCGATGATGATAGCGGTCTTCGAAGAGCCAACGTCAATCCCTGCGAGGATTCTATCTTTAGGCATTAATCATCACTATAGAAGATTAGGAATCTGAATGTCAACGCAAACAGTCACTTGCCTATCTCCTATCGCCCGCCGCTTAAATTCTAAAATCTCACCACCGGGCGACTGAACCGGAGATCCACTCCAACGGGCGTGCGCCCCAAGAATTTGTAACGCTTCAGAAGCTGCGCCAAAATCTCTACTTGGTCATAAACCGATTTTGCGACTGAAAGGAGAACGCTTGGGCCAGACTCTAATTTCAGCTCAATCTCCCCCGGCTTAAGAGCAACGGAGGCTGCCTCCAAACCCTTTCCCCCAACGCAGTCTAAGGTTTCGAGGTATGCCCGCACCTCATCGCCACCGACGACCTCCCCTACCTTGCCGACAAACGATTCTCCCAAATCAATAATCGGCAAATTTTCATCTGAGGCTTTGCGAAAGAGATATCCATCGGCATCTACGAGGAACATATCCCCATTCTCTACCCGAACTTTTGCCAAAGGAACTCGTACAGAGACACAGATGTGCACCCTATCTGGCAGTGCCTTCTTAATCTCAATCGCCCTCACCGTTGGAAACTCCCGTTTGATTTTTCCCTCAACCGCCCCCGCATCCAAAAATACCGTGCTTCTCCCTAGAACCTCCTCCGATATCCGCTGCCTTACTAATGCCTCATCGGCCAATTCTTCAAACTCAAAGCTTAGGTTCTTAATCTGGAAGGTGTCCGAGCGAAGGAAAAAGTAAACTGTCGAAGCAAAGAGGGAAACAATCAGAAGAAGGCTAAGCGGCCGAAAGGGAATGACGAGTTGCCGTTCCGAGGAAATAGGAACAAAGATCTTTGGCGAACGGCGGAGCTTGCTTAAGCGGCGTCGCGCTTTTGGAAACAAAATCATCAGCCTAAGTATAACAGGGACTCACTGTCAGAAAATGCTCTATAACTCCCTCTTCTCTCTCTCTCTGAACCCCTGACAACGCTGCAGTCGACGGGCAAGACAAAGAGACGGTTAGAACCTCAACACCCGGCGCCGTCTGCCTCAAAACCAAACAATGGCATTATCTCCTCCGCGATCCTATCGGCGGCGGAGAGGTCAACGAGTTTCTTTGCTTCTCCTGCTCTTTTCTGATACTCCTCGAAGTCGCTGGCAATTTTGTAAAGCGCCTCAAGAAGGGAATCCGGCGAGAGTTTCTCCTGGGGAATGATTATCGCCGCTCCGATTTCCTCCAGCAGTTGAGCGTTCTTCGTTTGCTCGTCATGGGAAACCCAAGGAATAGGAATAAAGATTGCCGGCTTGCCCAAAGCGGCCGCTTCGGTAACAGTATTCGCTCCACTCCTCCCGACGATTATATCGGCTGCTTTAAAAACAGCTCCAATTTCATCCTCACCAAAGTAAGGTTGGATAACGTACCGCTTTCTCAACCGTTCAGGAAGCTGGCCCCTCAACACCATTATCCTCTGATAATCTTGATGCTCACCAGCGTCACCAACTTGGTGAATAACATTATAATGCTCAAGAAATTCGGAAAGAGAATTTCTCACCGCCTCATTGATAATGTGCGCCCCCTGCTTCCCGCCGGTAATATAAACCGCTGGCAAACGGTTTGAGAAACGAAAACGTTTCCCCTTGGTTTCAAAAATCGCCTTTCTTAGAGGGTTCCCGGTCAGAACGACATTACCACGGGGGAAAAACCGCGCTGACTGCTTCCAGGAGATAAAAACTTTCTTCGACAAGCGGCCGATGAAACGATTTGCCCAGCCGGAAACAGTCGTCTGCTCATGAGTAACCGATGGTATTCGCAGAAGGAATCCGGCCAAGACCACCGGAGCAGCTAAATACCCCCCAAAAGAAATGATCAACCGCGGCCTTATCTTCAACAAGAGATAGAAAGCGTGGAAAAAGCCAAACGGCACTTTAATCAACTCGCGCAGTGAGCAAACCCCATAGAGCTTCCCCGCCTGAAGATCAAAGAAGGGAATGCCAAGCCTCGCTACCGCTCGGTATTCGGGCGACATCAATCCCTTGTCGCCGAAAGAATGTTGGTGTCCGATCCAGTAGAACTCGAAGTTGCCGCGTCTCTTCAGCGCCTCAATTGCCGCCAAGGCGGGCGTATAATGTCCTCCCGTCACGACAACGCGTATCGGCTCATTTTTCAACTTATCATTCGCCATTTGGTCTCCTTAACTACAAATCACTAACTTGTTACTATTTCCTAACCGTCTGCCTGCTTACATTCAACAAGATACCAAACGCTGCCATCATTACTACCAGCGACGACCCGCCATAGGAGATGAGGGGAAGCGTAATCCCCGTCAAAGGAATCACTCCCACCATTGCTCCCAGATTAACAAGCGCCTGAAGAGCAAGCCAAGAAGAAATACTGGCTGCCAAGATGCGGCCAAACTCATCGGGAGCTCGCTGAGCTGTCCGAAACCCGCGGTAGATAACTAACCAGTAGAGAAAGATAAGCCCAGCCGTTCCGACGAGACCAAACTCTTCTCCTAGCACGGCAAAGATAGAGTCAGTATCCACGCCCGGAAGGTAAGCGTATTTTTGTCTCCCCCTCCCTATACCCAAGCCAAAAAGTCCGCCCGAGCCAAGTGCGATAAGAACTTGTTTAATCTGATAACCGGCACCCTGAGGATCCGCCAACGAGGGGTTCAAATAAGTGAACAGGCGCTCGCTCCGATAAGGAGAGGTAAGGATAAGCGCCATAGCGGCCACAGCCAGAAAAGGCGCTGCCACCAAAAGCTGCATAACTGATCCCTTGCCAACAATATAAGCTGCCAGCCCAATACCGACCAGAATACACGCGGTCCCGAAATCAGGTTCTAATAGAACAAGGGCAGCCGTGAAGAAGAGCACCGGAGCAAGTAGGCGCAATCCCACACGCTTCCGGCTCGCAAAGAGCGCCGCAAGATAGAGAACCAGACTTAGTTTGGCTAGCTCTGAGGGCTGAAACCGAAGCCGTCCAAGAAGAGGAATCTCGGGAAGCGGCGAGGGGTTGAGGTAAAGCCACCTCTTAGACCCGAGAATTTCAGGTGCAAACGGGGCCGGTAAAAGCACCAACGCAAGAAAAGCGAGGGAAAGGAGAAAGAGAGGAAAAGCAAGCCCCCTAAGCCGTCTGTAATCAACGAGGAAAAAAAATGTCGCCGGTAGCAGGCCAATAAGCACCCAAGTAAGCTGAAGGAGAAGGTAGTGATACTGACCGCCGAACATACTTAATGAACTCACCACCGAGGAGTCATAAACCATCAACACCCCGAAAGCGAGAAGGACGGAAACTGCCGTCAGAAGCGTAAGGTCGGGCTTATGCCGACCTCTAAGGTTGCCGGCTCTCTTCGCTACCTTCATATCTTGCTAGCTTAATCCTAACACGCGAGATACCGAACTAACTAAAAGCGATAGGCTTGTCGAACTGCCAAACCACCTGTGGTGAGCAAAGTCGGACCATCACAGAAAGGCAAGACAAAGACCCAGGAAGGTAAAAAACGCCCCGGCCAGCCAGAAGCGCATTGTCACTTTTGCTTCCGGCCACCCCTTCATTTCAAAGTGATGGTGGATGGGGGCCATTAGAAACACTCTTCCCTTCCCGAGTTTAACCGACCCAACCTGAATAATGTCCGATAGTCCCTCGATGAGGAAAACGCCGCCAAGAACTGGCATCAGGAAGGCGCGATCCAGCAAGAACAAGATTACGACAAAAGCACCGGCCCAACCAAGTTCAGCAACATTGCCGGGAAAGATTCGCGCCGGATAAATATTAAAGTACATGAACGCCAAAAGCCCGCCAATTAAAATACCGACAGCACTGCTAAGATCATACCGCCCCAATGCCAGAGAAATGGCCAGAAGTGCCGAGAAGGAGAGTAAAAGCAACCCCCCTACAAGCCCGTCCAGACCACTAGTGATGTCAATGGCGTTCGTGAAGAAAAGAAACATAGAAATGGCAAAAGGAGCAAATAGAATCCCCAGATCAACGCTTCCCAGCCGAGGAGCCCAAATGCGAGAACCTCCATTAACTACCAACCAAACGGCAAATCCGGCGGCAATAAGAAGCTGGATTAAAATTTTCTGGTACGTCTTGATACCTCCGGCCGTTTGCGATCCCAACGCCCTAAAAGTTTCCTTAAACACTCCCCAAGGAAAGAGCGCCAACTTATAGAGATTCCATGAGAGGCCCGAGAGAGTAACTATTGGAACTATTCGCTCTCTCACTGTCTTCCTTAGGCGCGAACGATAGTACATCTTGAAGAAATCTTCTAGTACACCCAATACTCCGAGGGAGCCAACCACCCCACACAAGAGGACCACCTCCCTACTCCGGTTAAATACAAGGCTTAGGACAATAAATACCAATATCGGCAAAGCCCCCCCTGCGGTAGGCGTACCGCTCTTAGCCATATGTGTCCTTGGCAAGTCGGGGTTAACAGGGTCTCTAAATTGAAACCGGTAAAGAAAGCTTATGAAAAGCGGGTAAAGCGCAAATGTTGCCAAAGAAGACACGATGATGAAAACGAAAGGAGTTGCCGCTGACATTTCTTTAGAAGATTCTACCAAACCCACCCCCTGATTACGTCACTACCTGAAGCAAGGACGCAACGACTTTTTCCATCTGCATCCCTCTTGACCCTTTGACAAGGACAACGTCTCCTCTCCCCAACCTCCAATGTTTAAGCACTTCAATCGCATCTCCGGCATTATTCACTAGGGTTACTGACCTCATTGACTTTGCCGCCCCCGCTGACTCTACTCCCTTCTTCATCCTTTTCCCAACAAAGAGATACCGATCGGCAATCTTGACTGCTCCTCTTACCACCTCCCGGTGAGCCTTCTCTTCCACTCTCCCTAACTCCAACATATCCCCCAAAACGGCAATTCGCCGCCCCGACTTGACCGGAAATTCCTGCAAAACCCTAAGAGCCACCGCCGCGGAACGAGGTCCAGCGTTGTAGGTATCATCAATAATCTGCACCCCCCTCCTTCCATACCGAAGGCACAGCCTCCCCTCGAGCGGTCGCAGCCCCCCCAGTGCCTTAACAACCGCTGCTCTCGAAACCCCAAGTTCCCGACCTACAGAGAAGGCAGCCAAGGCCGCATACCTGCCGCCCTCCCCCAAAAGCCTAAGCTCGACACCTTCGAGACAAGAGAAGCTGTAGGCAGCTGTTGGTTGGGACCCGTACCAAAGCTTCTTTCCGCTAAATCCCTCAGCAATCTCTCTAACACCGACATCATCTTTGTTCAAAATGGCAGTTCCCCCAGAAAAAGCAAGAGCCCGCAAAAGCTCTGCCTTTGCTCTTTTGATACGCGCCAACGTCTTCAATTTCTCTAAGTGCATCTCCCCCACCGCTGTAATCACCCCCACCGCGGGTCTAACGATTTCGCAGCTCTTTGCGATTTCACCCAAGCGGTCCATCCCCATTTCGACCACTAATACCTGATGCCTCGGCTTGAGCTCATTCACCACCTCAATCGCTATCCCGCGTGGCGTATTCAGATTGCCTGAAGCTCTCAAAACTTCGAACTTGGAACTTAGAACTTTGTAGATCGCTTCCTTGGTTGACGTCTTGCCATAGCTCCCAGTAACGGCGACAACTTTAGGCTGTAATTCATCCACCTTCTCCCGTGCCAACTCAAAAAGATCCTTCTCTTCCAATACCCCTGCCACCCCCTTCTTGAGAACCTCGGGAATAAAGCTGTGCCCGTCAAAGTCCTTGCCCTTGACAGCGATAAACCACTCACCCTTCTCTATTGTCCGCGAATCTTGGTTTACCCTCATTACTCCAGAGCAAGATCGATAATTCGCCCCACTAATTGCGGAAAGCTTATCCCCGCTGCCTTGGCCTCCTTAGGAAAGAGGGAATTTTCCGTCATTCCAGGAATGGTGTTAATCTCCAAGACGCAGGTTTCTCCACGCTCGTCGAGAAGCATGTCAACCCTTCCGAAACCCCGACATCCCAGCACCCGAAAAACTTTCACCGCCAGGTCCTGTAGCTCTCGCGTCTTTCGAGAATCGAGCCGAGCAGGAGTAATTTCCTTTGCCATACCCGGAACATACTTCGCTTCGTAGTCAAAGAACTCCCCTTTAGGAATAACCTCAATGAGAGGAAGCGCTTGCGGACTGCCGTTCCCCAGAACCCCGACGCTAAACTCCCTCCCTTTCACATAGCGCTCAACGATGGCCCGACCATCGAAACTGATTGCCCCTCTCAACGCTGGCTCGATGTCTTTTCTTGCCTCCACCAGCGAGACCCCCACACTCGACCCTTGGCTGGAAGGCTTAACCACACAGGGCAATCCGATCCTCTCAACGCCCCCCGCGCCCGAAACAAGATCGCTCACGACCGCAAATTCTGGCGTTGGAATCCCCACTGCCTGAAACCGCTTCGAAGCCACCTTATCCATCCCTAAAGCAGAGGCAGCTAAGCCCGATCCTGTATACGGTACGCCAAGAAGATCAAAAAACGCTTGAATTCTCCCATCTTCCCCGAAAGGGCCATGAAGAGCAAGGAAAACGACATCAAATTTGCTGAAATCTATCTTTACATCGACGAGGAGATGATCCTTTCCCCAAGACACCAATTCGGGCTGGAATTGATTACGATCAAGCGCTTTGAAGACATTCTTGCCCGAAGCCAAGGAAACCTCATGTTCCGAAGAAGGCCCTCCGCAAAGGACGGCAACTCGCAACTTCCCATTTCGATGCAAGCTAGAAGGCTTATTCATTACACAAACCTCTCACCGCCTCATTAAACTTCCTTCCCCGATCAAACTCGTCGACAAAGAGTTCAAAGCTCGCCGCTGCAGGAGAAAATAGGACTACCCCTCCAGGGCGCGCATGGGAAAAAGAAATTCTGACTGCGTCGCCAAGATTTTTCGTCTCGGCTAGGACTAATTCCTTCCGCAATCCCCGCTTTAACTTCGCCGTCGCCGATCCGGAAAGGAGGACAACAGGAACCCTGCGCGCGCTTATCTTCTCAGAAAGCTGGCGATAATCTAACCCCTTATCCGTCCCCCCAACAATAAGGACCACCTGCCCTCGAAACTCATTTAACCCATAGAGCGTTGCACCGGGATTAGTAGCACAACTGTCGTTAATGAAACGCACTCCCTCCCTCTCCATAATCAGCTGCTGCCTGAAAAGCACTTCCATATCCAAAATATGCGAATCGAACGCAAGCCCTAATCGGTCAGCGATTTTCCTAACCAATGCCTTGCTACCGCCTCTAAAAAAGAGGGGGTTAGCCGATGCCCCTGAAAGATTCCACACCTTCCCCAGACTTTGCTCGAGAAAAAGGAGATCGCCTTTCTTCTGATATCTAAAAATGTGTTCCTTAGCGGAAGCATACTCCCTCATATCTCGATAACGATCCATGTGATCGGGAAAGAGATTGGTAACTGCGGCCACATGCGGACTTCGCCTTATCATCTCAAGACCTTCCAGGTGAAACGAAGAAAGCTCTAGTACCACCCACGTTTCCTGATTGACCTGAGGCAAAACCTCCAGCATTGAGCGGCCAAAATTCCCCACCGCCACTACGTCTTTCCCTGCCTGCCTCATTAGGCGCTCCAGAAGCAATGTTGCCGTTGTCTTTCCCTTGGTCCCGGTAATACCGACCGTATACTGACTGGGACAGAATTGAAAGAACAGTGTTGATTCCATTACTATGGGAATTCCTCGACGCTCCGCCTCTTTGAGGACTGGAGACGTGTGAGGAACGGCCGGACTTCTCACCATAAGATCGGCCTCAAAAATCTCGGAGCGATGACCACCAAGGGAAAGTCTGACAGGAAGATTATCAATTTCCGAAAGGGAATTGGCCAACGCTTTCTTATCCTTCAGATCCGAGACCAAAACTCTGGCCCCCCGGTCAGCTAAAAACCGCACCACTCCCACTCCCCCGCCGTGAGCTCCCAGCCCCAGGACGGTAACCCGCTTCCCTCTTAGATTGAACTTACTTCTGCCGTAATTCACAGCTCGTCAATTAATTTGTTGACATCTCCGGCGCTAACGAAGGCAACTACGTTACTCGGCGCCTTCTTAAGAAAGGCCAAAATTTCCTCTTGAGGAAGATAACGAACGGTATCCCTCCCGACAGCCCTAACCAGGTCTCGGCTATGAATCTTCCCCAAGTCCTTTTCCCGTGACGGGAATATGTCAGTAACGAGAACCTCGTTAACGGGCATCTCCCTTAGAACAGAAACGAATTCATCAAACAGTATCTTCGTCCGGGAGAACATATGCGGCTGAAAAACAACAACAATAACCTCATCCGGATAAAGTTGGCGAAGCGACGTACTCACCGCCCGCAGCTGACCAGGATGGTAACCATAATCATCATAGATCTTTCTCCCCCTGATAACCTTCCTCAACTCCAACCGGCGCTCAACACCCGGGAATGACCCCAACAACTTGCCAGCCTCTGCCGCCGAAACCCCCACATCCCTCACTGCCAAATATGCCGCTCGCGCATTAATCCGATTATGACCGCCGGGAACCAGTAATTCCCCTTGGTAGGGCATGCTAAACCTCCTTACCTTACCCGGCCACCCCTTCAAATACCCCAAAAATCTGCGAACACCTCGATCCCTCTTGTAGCAAACAAATTTCTCCCCCCCTCTGGCAAAGGTTTCAAAGGACGAAAGGTACTCCTCAAAGTTCGAGAAGCACTCCGGATGGTCAAATTCTAAGCTTACACAGACCGACAGAGAGACGGGATAATTAAGGAAGTTATTGTTAAATTCGTCCGCCTCAATTACAAACAACTTGCTCCCTCCTCTCCGAAAGTTGCTACCCCCACGAATCTTTGCGCCCAGGAGATAAGAGGGATCAAACCCCGCTCCTTCCAAAACGTAAGCGATCATCGCCGCAATAGTTGATTTTCCGTGAGTGCCGCAAACCCCAATGACTTGCCTGCCCTTTAGCAAAAACTTCCCCAAGAACTCCTGCCACGTAGCTACCGGAATCCCGCGGCGGTATGCCGCGACCAGCTCCGGGTTCTCCGGATCAAGCGAAAAAATGGCGGGAGAAACAATCAGCCAATCAACTCCTCTGAGGTGCCTCGGACTATGGCCCGCCTGCCCACGATCACACCCGGAAACTCTGTACCCGAAGGCCCTGGCTAATGAGGCGAATGCGCTCGCGCCGGAACCGGCAATGCCCATAATGTGGAGGTGCTCACTTATTGAAATCATAAATTCGAATCCCTAAATTCGAAACAATATTTAAATCCAGATACCCAAACTTCGAAACATTTATAATTTGGAATTTTGACCACTCGCTATTGTTTAGCATTTAGGGCTTAATGCTTCAGATTTGCGAAACTTTACGCTTCGCCACTCTTCCTCCACTACCTTTCGATCATTCCAAGGGTACTCTATCCCTTTTATGGACATTGTTGGCTCGTGACCCTTCCCCAAGACAAGAAGGTAATCTCTCGGTCGTGCCTCCATGAGGGCAGCCCTAATGGCCTCCCGCCTATCAGAAACGCGAATAAAATCCTTCCCCTCAACTGCTCCCTCGGCGAAACAACCCCGAGCGATCTCATCAATTATCCTCACCGGATTTTCCCCTCGCGGATCCTCCGAGGTGAGAACAACAAAATCTGCGGTCCGAGCGGCAATCCGCCCCATCTCTGGGCGTTTTGAGCTATCTCTTTCCCCAGCGCAGCCGAAAACCACGAGCAAATGAGAGTCAGCCGGCTTTATCCGTGCGGCGTAGTTAAGCACCTTCCCCAAAGCGTTAGGAGTATGGGCAAAATCAATCACCGCCACGAAGTCATCAATTCCGCGAACCTTCTCAAAACGTCCCGTCAGCAAGGAGGGATCAAAACTCCCCAAACCCCGTCTGATGCCAGAGAGACTCTCTCCTGTCAAGCACCAGACGGCCGCGGCGGCGGCTAAGACATTGAGGACGTTGTATTCCCCCGGAAGGGGAACCTCCATCGATACTTTCTCCCCACCCCTCACGAGCTTGAAGCGGCAGCCGCCCTCCCCCGCCTTCACGTCGACAGCCCGAAACTCCGCCCGCGGCGAACAGCCATAGCTGACTACCCGCCCCCTTGCCACATTAGCTATCTGATCAAACGACGGGTCGTCCCTGTTCAATACCGAAAAATCAACGTTGCGGAAAAGCCTCGCCTTGGTATCCCGATAGCGAGCAAAGGTTTCGTGATAATCGAGATGCTCGGGGGTAATGTTGGTTAGAATTGCCCCAACAAACTGTACTCCCGCAATTCTCTCTTGGGCAATAGCATGAGAAGTGGTTTCCAAGATAGCTACCTCCGTTTTTCTCCTTGCCTCCCGCCCCAACCATTCCTGAAGTACCAGAGCGGAGGGAGTTGTAGTATGGGCCCCCGGAGCGTTAAGAGTCGACAGAACCGCCGATCGAAGACCCGTCTCCCTCAAAATTGAATTCAATAAATGAGAAGTGGTCGTCTTCCCATCCGTTCCGGTCACTCCAACAACCCTAAGCCTCTCCGAAGGATTGCCATGCCAAGCTGAAGATAGTAACCCTAAAGCTTGCCGTGAGTTGTTGACCTTAACATACGCCACCTTAGAGGTAGAAACTCCTTTCCGCCGCCCTTTCCGACCCCGCGGGTTGGCTAGGAAACCCCCAAGGCTCTTACTTGAGGCGACACCCTCAATGGGGACATCACGCTCGCCGACAACAACCGCCGCGCCCTTCTTGACCGCTTCAGGAATGAAGTCGTGGCCGTCATATCTCGACCCACTAACCGCCACAAAGACTTGACCCGGTCGAACTTTTCTGGAGTCGTCGGTTACTCCCTTAGCCCCCTTAAGTATCTCTCGAATCGGAATTAACTCTGACTCTCCGCCCCTTCCGCCCAAGAAAAACTGCTCAAGACGGTCGAACGCCGCATCGATTCCTCCCTCATTGGCGGCAAAGGAGATTCTAACAAACCCTCTCCCTTCTTCTCCGAACACGGAACCGGGAACGAGGGCAACACTCGCCTCACGAAGCATGCGACTGCAAAAAACACGGTCGTCCTCCCCGCCCAGCAGTTTGACAAAGAAATAGTAGGCGCCGGCGGGCACTCTTGTCTCGAAAACAGAGGAAAGCTTCTCCAATCGCTTCCTCATCCGCTCCCTTCGCCCCCTTAAAACTTCAGCAAACTCGAGAGGTAAATTAGGAAAATCGGAAAGGGCGGCTAATGCGGCATACTGCGCCGGAAGAGAGGCGGATGCAGTCGTCATCATCTCATGCACCTTGGCTATCTCACCGACCAAAGGTGCATCTGCCAGAAGGTACCCCACCCGCCAACCAGAAAGGGAAAAAGCTTTGGAAAAGCTCATCAGCCGTATGACCCGATTGCGATAACGCTTAAACCTGCCAAAACTTGGGTACGCCTCATCATAGACGAAATAGCGGTATACTTCGTCAACGAAAACGAGAAGATCGCGCTTTTCCGCCAGCTCCAAAAGCATCCCTAGCTCCTCTTCCGTATAAACCGTACCAGTAGGATTGTTGGGGTGAACCAAAAGGATACCCGCTGCCCTAGGAGTGATCGCTTTCCTAAGAGCGGACAACTTTGGCCGCCAGGCATCCCCCCTCAAAGAAACGAAGACGGGCTTCACTCCCAGGACTTTAGGCAGATTTAGGAAGGGAAAGTAGCTAGGAGAAGGAACAATCAATTCATCCCCGGGCGAAAGGAATGTCATCAGGGCCGCTAACATCCCCTGAAGGGCGCCGGCAGTAACCAGTATTTCGGAACCGGGATCGTAGAAAACGCCTTCCTCCGAAAGGTGCCGAGCAGCAATCTTCTTCCTGAGACTCTCAATTCCTTGGGGAGGACCGTAAAAATCGGCCTTCCCTTGTCTAATCGCCGTCGCTGCCGCTTCTCTTACCCCCAAAGGGGGCAAGAACTCTGGCACCCCCTGGGCAAGAGAGACCGCTCCCCGCCTTTCAGCCTCCGCCTGAATCTGTTTTATCGGTGAAAACTCTAGCCCCCGCGTCTTAAATTCCATCTCAAATAATAAACGAAGGAGAAGAAACCTCATTACAACTCCTCTGGCGGCAGACATCTTCCTGCTTTGCAATTAAAAGACGGTTGCGATATCATCAGGAGTGATGCACGGGTTCAACCCAGTAAAGAGCATAGGGAGACGGGGAGTAAGGATAGTCCTCGCCGGCCTTTCCCACTGGGCGTTAAGAAAGCACAAACCTGAAGTCATTGCCGTTGTAGGCGAAGGAAAGGCAGGAATCGCCCGCGAAGCTATTTACCAAGTCCTCAAGTGCGACCCGCCGGTTAGGAGGAATATTGAAACACCGGACGCGGAATTTGTTCTCCCGCTAGTCATCCTCGGTGTCGAAGAGTATCCCTGCTCCTATCTCAGTTGGCTGAAAACCGTAGCTAAAGCCGCCGGACAGTTGCTCTTCCGTCCCGCTTACAAACATCGCTTGGTACTCGAAATTGGATACACCAACAAGAAGATCTTCGATTACTTTTGGCGAATAACCCGTCCCCTCGTTCTCGTCATCTGTGGCAAGGCGCCATATCTCTCCGAGAATCAGATAGCTGAACATACTTTCCGTATTGAACCAACGGAAGACATAAAACCATACCTCAGGACAGCTATCGAGGTGGCCAAAATCTTCGGGATCCACAAAGAAGCAGCCCAAAAAGAACTTGCCAAGTTCTCACTTCCCCCCGCCAGAATCAGGATAATCGCTGCCAGAGCTGGCGGGCTTCTTATCGACGCTACTTACCAGTACTACCCGCCTTCCAAAAGAACACTCAACGAAATCTTAGAAGCCTTGCCGGGAAGGAAGATATTCCTTGACCCAAATAGCCCCAAGCGGCTCCGGAGTAAGCCGCCCCAGATCAAGAAGGGGGAGATAGGTGTTCTTCTGGGAGAGAAGAAGGCAATGTGGCCAGTTATTCTTGAACTGGCAAAAACGCCATGGACCGACTAAGCATCGAGAAACAGCAAACCACTTATGGACCTCAAGGAAGAAGAAAAACTAATCAAACGGGCCAAGGCGATTAGGAGCGGAGAAAATAAGCCCTTTGGCGCGCTTTACAACCTCTACCGCCCCAAGGTCGAGAAATACTTTCTCGCCCGCGTTGCCGACGAAAGGCAGGCCGAAGACCTTACCTCAAAAGTATTTGAGAAAGCTCTCGCCGGACTTGACGGCTTCCATTGGCAAGGAGTCCCCTTCTCCTCCTGGCTTTTTAAAATCGCCCAAAATACCCTCTTTGACGCCTTCCGGTCGGAAAGGAACAAAAAGGGGGTCTCGCTGAACAAACTCCCCTTTCTGGAAACGAAGGAAATCGGGCCGGAGGATGTTGCCCTCCGAGACGAAGGCCACGAAGTTCTAGAGCAACTCCTCGTCCTTCTCCCTAAAAGGGAGAAAGAGATCATCTACCTAAAGTTCTACGAGGGCTGCACCAATCGCGCTATTGCCAAACATACCGGCCTTTCAGAAACGAATGTGGGCACAATCCTCTACCGCACCCTCCGCAAGTTGAGAAAGGAGCTCATGTAGTCCCGCCACATTCATCACACCCTCAAGAGATGCCGCTAAGTCTGCTCCCGCCAGTGACCATGCCGCACCGATATGCTTTGCGGAGGCAATACCGAGAAGAGCAACTAATAGCAAAGAAAAAATTACGAGGTGATTGACCAATCTTATAGGATAGTGGTAAACTAAGAACGTAAAATTACCCATAGGAGCAGAGCAGATGAAAGACGAAAGAACCTCCTCCATTGAGGAGGAGGAAAAGATCCCGCGGGGGGACGAGATTTGCCGCGTCTGCGGCAAAACCATTCCCAAAGGGGAAGCAGCCATCCTCATTAGCGGAAGGCTGCTTTACGTGGGACAGAGGTTAAATTCGTGGGTCGCCACAGGATGGCGGCACACGGAATGTCGTATCCCCCCCTCAGCTCAGCGGCGAGAGCCGCAGCTAGGAGAGGGATGGTGGGTGAAAAAAAACCCCGCCCAAGGGGGCGGGAGGAAGGGGGAAAAATGAGAAAAATGATGAGACCGTGGTTCTGCCACTTTTGTGGCACGAAGAACCACGCCAATCAAGAGATCTGCACTGGCTGCGGGGCACCCCGCGCCCGTGCGAAAGAAGAGTGAGAAGTTCTTGGGGGCCGATGGGGTGTTTCCCGGCCCCCATCCATTTATCCATGATTCCCCCGCTGCTTATTTATCTGCACCTTAGCTATCTCCGCCCCCAAGCCCCTTAGTTTCTCCTCGAAATGCTCATACCCCCTCTCAATATGCTCCACCCCATCAATCTCGCTCTCTCCTTCAGCCGCTAAAGCGGCCAAAACCAGCGTTGCCCCGGCCCGCAGGTCCCTAACTGTTGCCCGCGCCCCGGTAAGGATTGCCGGACCGGCAATCCTGGCATAAGTTCTTGGCTGTTTGCGCCGCGACGGCCAATCGAAACCGTACCCCTTAGGATCGAAGGGCCTTCCCACTTCTGCCGGAGTAAGCGTCTTGGCCTCCACGCCGAATTTCTTGAGCTCCGAAAGATAGCCCAGGCGATTTTCGAAAATTGTTTCGTGAATCAACGACTCCCCGTCCGCCAAAGCCAAAATAACGGAGAAGGGCTGCTGCCAGTCGGTCATAAATCCCGGATAAGGCGCTGTAGTGATATCAACCGGTTTAAATTTTCTGCTCTCTCCGGCGGTAATCCTTAAATCCCCTCCGCGCTCAATGCTGTAACGAACACCAGCTTTTTCCATCTTTGCCAGGAAAGCGGTCAAGTGAGCGACTTTCAAATTAGTCAAGGTTACGTCGCCTTGGGTGACGGCAGCGGCGATAGCAAAAGTGGCCGCCTCAATACGATCGGGAAGAACAGCATGCTTACCGCCCCCAAGAGCTGATACTCCCTGTATCCGAATAAGGCGCGAATCTCCGCTATCGCGCTCTACCCGCGCTCCCATCTTCACCAACAACTCAATGAGATCGTCCACTTCGGGCTCCTGCGCCGCCCCACGAATCTCCGTCTCGCCTTCCGCCAGCACCGCCGCCAAAATTGCGTTCTCGGTCCCCATCACCGTATTCTTCTCGAAAACAACTTTCCCGCCAATCAGTTTAGACGCCGTTCCTTTAATTATGCCTCTCTCCACCACAAAGGAAGCTCCCAAACTCTCAAGAGCAGCGAGATGTCGATCCAAAGGGCGTTCCGCAACCGGACATCCCCCGGGAGCCGAGAGAGACACTTTCCCTTCCCGGGCTAATAGAGGCCCCATAGCAATAATCGCCACTCGAGACTTCCCCGATAACACGGCAGGAATGGTTGTCCTTAACTTGGGAGACGAGCGCAGCAACAGAGCACCGGAGCGAGGCTTCGACACCTCAACCCCAAGCGCCTTCATAATTTCAACATCAACAAAGACATCGCCAATTTCGGGAACGTTATTCAAAACGACAGGCGCTGTCGTCAAAAGGGCGGCAGCAATCTCCTTGATAGCCGCATTTTTAGCGCCCGAAATTCGAACTTTCCCCTTGAGAGGAACGCCGCCCTCGATAAGATACTTAGACATTAGCTATGGCTACTAGCTTAACAAGTCGGCAGGTGCCAGACAATCACAGCCAAAACTGCCTAACTACCCAGTCGCCCAGTCATTTATCACTTATCCGGCTGCATCCCGAACAGGGGGGCAATCTCCTCTACCGCTTCGGTCCAGAGGGGAACAACAGTGTCGGCCGAATAGGTGCTTGTTGTCGGCTTCGTCAACCTTATCAACATTACGAACTGCCGACCTGCCGGTGGGAAGCCAACAAATGTGACCTCGGTCTTATTTGGATCGTACCCGCCTTCAACGGGAATCTGCGCCGTCCCTGTCTTGCCTGCGATCCGATATTGCTTCGAGATATATCGGCGAGCCTCCCCACCCTCCACTGCCGCCAACAACATTTCCGCTACCGTCTCCGCCGTTTCCGGAGAGACGGCACGCCCCTTCGGCTCCGGACCAAATTCAACTACCTTTCCATCGTGAGAGACTATTTTCTCCACCACATACGGTTTCATCAGCACCCCCCCGTTAGCAATAGTGGCGAAAGCATTCGCCATCTGAAGAGGCGTCACCGCTACCCCTTGCCCAAACCCAGCCGTCGCCAAGTCAATTTCCCGCCAATCGCTGCGGGTCTTTACTTTGCCGCCCTCCTCGCCCTCCAAATCAACACCCAATGGCTCCCCAAGACCAAACTTTAAAAAGTAATTTCGGAGTGTGTCTTTACCCAGTTCAAGAGCGAGTTTAGCCGCCCCGACATTATTAGACTTCTGAAGAAGCTCAACCATCGTTTGCTCGCCAAAGTGCTTCCCGTTAAAGGTGTTGATGAGATAGCCACCAACCGTGATCGGGCCGTCGTCCATGAAAGTAGAGGCAGGCTTAACCGTCCCCGTGTCAATCGCCGCCGCCATTAAAACGGCCTTTATTACCGAACCCGGCTCGTAAGTGCTTGCGATGGCCAAATTCCTAACCTCTTTCGGAGGAGGGTCATCAGTACCCGCGGGAGTAAACGGATTAAAGCTGCCAGGGTCAAAGGTGGGGTAATTCCCCATCGCCAGAACCCTCCCCGACTGCGGCTCAAGGACGACAAACGTGCCGCTCTCAGCCCCGTAGCGCTCGACACCCTCCTGTATCTTACGCTCCAAAATGCTCTGAATAGTTCTATCAATTGTAAGAAAGAGGGAACTGCCATTCTGTGAGCTAAGGGCATCGTAATTGCCGACTAAGATCGGCTCACCCAAAGCCGAACACTCCTGCGCTGCCCTCCCCGACATCCCGCTAAGGTCGCCGTTGTAATACCCCTCCAAACCGAAATAGCCCTGGTCACCGCCAGATTCGTTGGACGCCACTAAGCCAAGCACGTTAGCCGCCAGCGACCCTTCCGGATAAAAGCGACGAGGCTCTTCTTGAAACCCCAACGCCCGTTCCTCCAACCCGGCAATCTCCTCCATAACACTTCGCGGAACCTTATGAGCAAGAGGGACCCAGTGTCTCCCCTTATTAGAAAGCAAATTCGAGATCTTTTCCTCCAAAAGCTGCTTCGGATCAGACGCCCCAACATCCGTCAGGGCCATCGATCCGCCTGACAGCGGATTGTAACTAAAGAATCGCGGGTCCCCGAGAAGAAGAGGAGCGATTTCCTTCGCCAGCGCCTCTCCGTCCTCTACAGAACTAGGATCGGCGTAGAGAAGAAATGCATCCTCATTCGCCACTAACACCCCCCCAGACGCATATATCTCTCCCCTTCGGGCTGGCAATTCCCAGGTGACGGTCCGTTGTTTTTCAGCAAGGATAAAGTAACGCTCGTGGTCAACAATTTGGATAACAAAGAGTTTGGCCGCAACAACCACGAAGGAAACCGACAGCAGGAAAAAAATGCTCCAGAGGCGCATTACGGTACCGCCGCAAGCGGCGGAGGCGGAAGAAACTCAACCGTCCCCGGCTTCAACCCCAGTGTCTCCGCCCCCTGGCGAACGGCAGTTAAGGAGGAAGCACGGGCGATCTCATTCTCAATCGAGACTACCCCGGCCCGAAGACGATCGCGCTCGGCAACAAGCTCATTGATCTCCCTTCCCCGTGAAACCAAAGAATTAGCCAAAATTACTTGAATAACAATAAAGGCAAAGAGGACCCAAAACCACCTCCTTCGATTATCAACGGCAATTTCTTCTTTTTCTTCGCGTTCAGTCATCTAATCTGCCTTTTCGACAACACGCAGCTTCGCCGATCGCGCCCGCGGATTCTCTACCAACTCCCCTACCGACGGACGCACCGGCTTCGCTGTTACCACCGACCCAACTTTTCGAAGTTCAAGACTCTTAAAGAACCGCTTTACCTCCCTATCCTCCAAGGAGTGGAAGGAGATAACGGCTAACCTCCCTCCGGCAACCAAGATCTCAAACGCTTGGGGCAGTGCGGACCGCAGATTAGCGATTTCATCGTTAACTGCGATCCGAAGCGCTTGAAACACTTTGGTCGCCGGATGAATCTTCCCTCGCCGACCCTTAACACCTTCGATAACCCGAACCAAGTCCCCCGTACTTTCTAGGGGACCTAGGGAACGGGCGCAAACAACAGCCGAAGCAATCCGGCGAGCGGATTGCTCCTCACCATATCTTTGAAAAAGTTTTGCCAGTTCATCTCTACTTAAACCGTTCAGAAGATCGGCGGCGGTAACCGCCAGATCTTCATCCATCCGCATATCCAACGGCTCATCTCGCTGAAAGGAAAAGCCCCGACCGGAATGCTCAAGCTGCCATGACGACATTCCAAGATCAAACAACACACCATCGCAAGGAACAAAGCCGCGCACCCTCGCAATCTCCCTAATATCCTTAAAATTCCCCCTAACCAAAACCGCTTTGCCAAGAAGCTCCTCGTCGCGTAACCGCCGCCCCGCTTCTTTGAGTGACTCACGGTCCAGCTCAATTCCCAGCATCTGACCACCCTGCCCTAGAATCTCCGAACCGTGGCCCCCCAAACCCAGCGTCGCGTCGATATACTTCCCGCCCTCTTGAACACCCAGCAGATCGATTGTTTCCTTCAGCAAAACCGGGATATGCATAAGTTAAAGTTCTACCTTAGCCAAACGGTCGGCTAAATCCGAACCACGCTTCTCAAGGTACCCCTGCCGTTCATTCCAACGCTTCCCGTCCCAGATCTCCACCCAACGCCCCAAGCCCACGAACACCACGTTCTCCCCAACTCCGGCGTAGTCTCTCAACACCTCGGGAACGACGAACCTTCCTTGGCCGTCCAACTCGATCTCGAAAGCGCTCCCGAGAAGGAACCGCGTCGTGTCCCGCACCGCACGGGAGACGAAAGGGCCTTTCGCCACTGACGAAAGAAGCTCTCGCCAACTCTTATCTGGAATTGCCAAGAGACACCCTTCGTAACCACGCGTCAAAATAAGCTTGTTTCCTAGGATTTGACGAAATTTTGAGGGCAGTGCAACCCGATACTTCGGGCCAACCCGTTGAGGATAAGAACCAATAAGCATCTAGATAGGTTTGGGGCAGGGGCGCTCTCATCTTGTCTGCGTGTTATTCACCACTTTTCACCACGCAACCCCACTATACTCAAAGTGGGGGGAGGATGTCAAGAAGCGGTGATAGGCAGCATCCACATTCGTTAAAGCTATTGAAAGAAGAATGAAGAAAATAAGAACCGGGAGAAAGGCTTTTCACGCCAAGGGAGCGAGAGTCTCGCTCAAGGAAGGGCGCCGAGAGGTCGCCCACGCCTATTTGTACATTATGAGGAACGACCTTCACGACGAGCCATTCGGCCTCGTCGAAGATGTCTTTGTCGAAGAGACACGGCGTGGCATGGGACACGGAACACGGCTTCTGAAAAAACTGGTCAAAGAAGCACGCAAAGAGGGCTGCTACAAGATCGTTGCCACCAGCAGACGCGCAAGGAAAGCCGTTCACCGCTGGTATAAAAAGCTGGGTTTCAAGGACTACGGGGTCGAGTTTCGTCTCGATCTCTAATCCTAATTAGTCGCTCTTGGAGGCGGCGGTTAGTTGCTCCAAATTTTCGGTCTTCCTCCCCCGCACCTCAGCTCCTCTCCGCAGGCTTGCCCCCTTTGGCGTCCCCTTGGAAGGTTGGATATTATCGCTATCTACAGCAGGAATTGAAAATCTGTTAACTGTCATGCTTTTCTTTCCGATTCAGAAGCCCCCCCAAAAGATAGCCGTAACCGATTGTCGCTTCCGCCAAGGTGAAAGTTCCCATAAAGGTGAAAAACAACGCCCCGATAGCAAAGGCGGCCTTGGGGATCTTTACCACCAGATTAAGAAGAACCAAAATCGTCCAGCAGGAAAAGGCAACGGCCCACCAGTCGGTCGTTATCCCCCAACCCACTTCTATTCCGCCTAAGCTCCACAACCCAACCGCCGCCGGCAGGGTCGCCACCGCGATCGCAGGATGGATAAGAATTGATTCTAACTTCACTGCCTTAATCTCTCCTCAAAGTACTTAGGGAGCCCCTTGATTGCCGCCCGCTCCTGATTCGTTGTGTCACGATCACGAACGGTAACGGTCTCGTCCTCCAGCGTTTTATAGTCAACCGTGATACACCACGGCGTTCCGATCTCGTCTTGAGCGAAGGACGCGATTTCGCAATCGCTAGTTTCGCTCATGAAAGTTTAGACGAGAAGTACTCTACCAACCCAGTTACTTTGATTCGTTCTTGTTCGGTAGTATCTCTATCTCGAACAGTTACCGTGCCATCTTCGGGGGTCTGATAATCAATTGTGATGCACCAAGGGGTACCAATCTCATCCTGAGCGAAATAGCGCTTGCCGATGTTGCCGCGGTCATCAAAGACGACGGGACCGCCTAGTTCGTAGTCCGTAGTTAATAGTTCGTAGACGGACCGGGCTTTTTTAACAAGCTCTGGCTTGTTGGCAACCAGAGGAAAGACGGCAACTTTGTAGGGAGCAAGACGCGGAGGAAGTCTCAAAACGACCCGTTTCTTCGCCCCCTGCCCACCGGCAGGCAAGCCCCCTCCTTCCTCGCTGTAAGTGTCGATCAGAAGAGCTAGGAAACTTCGATCCATTCCGAAAGTCGGCTCCATCACATGAGGAATGAATTTCTCGCCGGTCTCATGATCCGTGTAGCGTAAGTCCTCACCAGATTTTTCCATGTGATTCTTGAGATCAAAATCCGTTCTGTAAGCCAAGCCGTAGAGCTCCTTAAAGCCGAACGGAAACCTATACTCCAAATCTTCGGTCTTCTTCGAGTAGTGTGCCCTCTCCTCATCTGTGTGGACGCGCCAACGGAGATTTTTGCCGTCGATACCCAGGACTTCGGTAGCCCAGTCCCACATCTCCCCCTTCCAATGTTCAAAGAGTCTTTCCCACGGCTGCTCCCTGGGATTGAAGAAGTACTCAAATTCTGACAGGTTGAATTGCAGCGTGCGGAAAATAAATTTGCCCAGAGTTATCTCATTGCGGAAGGCTACTCCCGACTGCGCCAATCCGAACGGAAGCTTGGGTGAAAGCGAGTCCAAAACGTTCTTGAAATTCACAAACATCCCCTGCGCTATTTCCCCCCGCAGGTACGCCAAATTTTTCTCTCCCACGATTATCCCAACATGCGTTTCGAAAAGATTATTAAACAGCCGTGGTTCCGTCCAGTTGAAGCTTCCGCAGGAGGGGCATTTGATTTCCTCTTCGCTTATAATTTTCGCCAGCTCAGCCAAAGGCTGGCCCCCGACTTTCATCTCCTTACCCTTCTTCTCGTAGTGGTCCTCAATCAAATTATCAGCGCGTGTTCGGTACTGGCATTTTTTGCAATCAATTAAAACGTCGGCAAAGTGGGCAACATGCCCGGAGGCCTCCCAGACCTTTGGGCTCATAAGAACACAGGAATCGAGACCGAAGATCTCCTCGCGGCTGGTGACAAAATGCCGCCACCAAAGGTCCTTGATATTGCGCAACAACTCCACGCCAAGGGGCCCGTAATCATAAGTGTTAGCCAAGCCGCTATAAATCTCGCTGCCGGGATAAACAAACCCCCGCCGCTTGCACAATGAAACAACCTTCTCGAATATGTCGCCAGACATTCAGATACTAGGTTAACAGGAACGGGAAGAAAAGGCAATTAGGCTACCAGAGGCCAGAAAGCTGGAAAAACGAGCTTGAGTCGCCAGTTTAGCGATTTATTTCTAACTGCTCTTTCACCTTCTCGACGAAGTTGGTCGACAGCAGATCATTCCCCAGAACTTCCGCTAGATAGTGACGGAGAACCCCCTCGGCATCCGCCAAATCCTGTTCCTCAAACCTCAAGCGTGAGAGTTCATTCCAATTGAGGCGCTGAAGGTCTCTCATAAAGAAGAGAAGCGATTCGCGAAGGAGAAGACCATCCGAGAAGCAATCACGGCAGACTGTTCCCCCATGCTTCGCTTCGAAATACTTCTCTGCCGAAAGAGGCGAGCAGCAACAAGCACATTGATAAAGCTCCGGCCCAAACCCCGCGTGGTTAAGGACTTTTGCCTCAAATGCCCTAACCCAAAGATCGTGCTTCTTCTTCGCCCGCGAAAGAATCGACATTGTCTCAAGAAAAAGGCGGTAGAGGGGATAATTAGCGTGAGCGTCGTGAGTAAAGCAGCCCATCAATTCGGTTAGATAAAAAGCCAAAGCAGCTTTTTGAAGATCTTCGCGAAGGGGGGTAAAGGGGTTTAACGTCTGCGACTCAACAATAATGTCCATATCCCTCCCTTTGGCAAATTGATACACAGAATGGACAAAGAGCTCGCTAGTGGATACTTTGCGAGAAGTAACCCGACGTGCCCCCTTGGCGATAGCCGTCACTCGACCATGATCCCGCGTATAGATCGTTAGGATCTTATCCGCCTCGGAGAAATTTTTCTTGCGGATAACAATCCCCTCGTCCCGATAAGTAGACATTTAGGCAGATTGAGTCATTTCAGCACCATCTCGATCTCCTTATCCGTTTCAAGACTAAACGCCTCTATCTTACCACCGATCTCTACTTTGACAAGACCTATATCAGTGCCGGGTTGCTTCTGCACTAGAAGACGATACTCGTCGCCGACGACACCGTCAGGCAAATCATAAGTGAAGGTTATCGTCCTTTCTTGTTGCGGCCAGAGATAAAAGAAAACGCTGAAGACAGTCTTCCCCAAATCTTCCCCGCTGCCAGGGTCAATCTGGGCGCCGTCAATCGAAACAAGCGTCGATCCCTTGGGAACGTAAAGCCGCAGCCAGTCTTTATAATTCGCGCTTAGCCAGTTATCGTAGACTTGAGGATTGTAGTAATTGATCTTTACCGTCTTGCGCCAAACGCCGCTCTCCAACCTAGAGAGACTCTGCTCAACCGTCTCCTGCATAAAGAGATTGGTCTTCTTCCCCCCCAAATTATTGTCGTTGATATGCAGATAATCTCCTTCGAAATCTTTCATCCGGCCGGCAAAATCAAGCTCTTCCAAAAGCTCCTGCTCTGCAGAGTCGGGGCTATAAAGGAGAAGATCCTTCTCATCTAACAGCGTAAAGCTCAAGTCGACAATCTGGGCCCAGACCTCGGCTGACGACGAAGTCAACCGCTCAATTAACACTTCAGCCAACTTTTCGAGAACGGGCCCCTTGTCCTCCCCCGTTCCTTCTACCCAATACTCTAACCGGCAAGCCAGATTCTCGCTCGTGAACGCCGCCCCTCCCCCCCGACAACTTTCCGGAAGATTAGAGTAGCTGGCAAGGTCTCGATCGTAGCCGGGAATAACAACCGGCCCGGTAAATTCCAACAACCGGGCCCCGGTTCCGGTATTGATTCCAATAATAAAGTCGACCGAAGGAAGACCAACTCCTCTTTGCCAAAACGCCAACACCTTCTCAGCCGAAGCGCGAAAGTCGGGAATATAATTCGCGTCGTGGAAAAGAAGACCGGGGGTGTTGAGATATCGCGCCACCGGATGGCCGCTCGGCTCGGCGGAAATGCGGTTGGTTCCAAAGCTGACGTTATGAACCTCAACGTTGGTCACTTGGCCGTCTTTGACGGTGATAAACCCCAACGCAGTGATGAACCCGCCCGTTGCCCGAAGTTCGGCATCGTTTTGAAAGAGGACAAGACACGTCCGTTCCGGCGTGCCGAGAAGCCGAGGTAGCACTTCTGCAAATGACTTCGCTTCCGTCAGCAGAGGGTCAAGATCGGACAAAAGGCGTTGCGACTCTTCTAACCAGAATTTAATCTTTATCCCCCTAACTTCCTCCGGATATCTTTTGGCGTCAATCTGATCCAACTCTTGCCTTACCAAGAGGAACCTTGCCGAAGCGCTGTCAATCTGGCTTGAAATTTGGGGCAGAACCTCCGCCAATTTCGCCACCTGCTCCCCCGCCGTCTGTGAAGAACCACCGTTTCCAAGGCCGAGGGAGGCAGCAAACGGAGCCAAAGCATCCGCTAAAATCTCGCCTCCCTCCAAAGCAAGGCCAGCGGCGGCAAGAAGATGTTGCCCGTCGTAGTAATAGCGGTTAAGAAAAGGAACAACGCGGAGGTACCCAAACCGCCGATACGCTTTGCCGACACCGGCGAGCGCAGCATCCATCTCCTCCAGTGAATTTTCAATCGCTCCCAAGTCGCTAGCCCCGACGGCCGCCTTCAATTCGAAGGCGATGGGCATAGCCACCTTTATCTGCGAGTAAAAGGCGTAGGCTGGATAGATTGCAAAAATGCCAACCAGAAGAAGCATCCCGACGAGCAATCCTGCGACACGGGAGCGGCGATGTGATAGCCAACGGAAAAACCTCCTAAAAGGGTTAGGCCATTCCCACCGCGTAACTCGCCCACGGCTAGTGCCGATAACCTCCGACAAAAACTTGTCTTCCCCTGGAAACTTAAATTCCTCCATCTTCATACCAATAAGCACTTAGGCGTTTAGTCATTAGCCAGCAGTCAATGGCCGCCGAACCACAAACCATTAACCGTTCACCACTTACTATCTTGCCTAGCCACCCAATCCTCTAATCGTCTACTTATCCAATCGTCTAACCACCCATCCTACCTCGCCCCTTTACATTGGATAACAATCCACGGAGTCTTAAGAAGAATCTTAACATCCTCCCATAAAGAACAGCGGCGGGTGTACTCCGCATCGAGCCTTATTCTCTCCCTAAAGGGAATCTCTGACCTCCCCGAGACCTGCCACAAACCAGTAAGACCGGGCTTGACTGAAAGAGCAAGAACGGCATCAGCGGCAACCTCGGGAAACTTCTTCCGCTGCTCCTCAAACTCGTCAGGCTTGAAGGCACGAGGCCCGACAAGAGACATCTCACCACGCAAAATATTAAAAAATTGAGGAGCCTCATCAATGCTCCACTTGCGCAAGAAACGCCCGACGCGGGTTACTCTCGGATCGTTTTCAAGCTTGAAACTGCCAGCCCTGTACCTTGCCATTAGTTCGGGATCCTTTTCAAGAAGCTCTTCCGCATTCTCTAACATGGACCGAAGCTTATACATCCCAAAAAACTTGCCGCCCTTCCCAACCCGCCTCTGAATAAAAACCACAGAACCGGGTGAGTCAAGTCTGATAGCGAGCGCGGCGATGACTAAAACGGGGAAAAAAATAACGATGCCAACTAAAGCGCCCAAGATATCCATTAGTCGCTTTGCGACGAAATACACTCCGTTATTCATTATTCGTTATTCATTATTCGCCAAAAGAACTCCACCGTCGCCGAAATTCCCTCCTCAAGAGAAGTCTTCGGCGCCCATCCCAACCACTCCTTCGCCCGCGCCGCGTTAAGGGAGCTTCGAAGAATTTCTCCTTTTATTGCCGGACCGTGAACCGCAGGAACATCTGTCCCCAGCCGCCGACGAATCATCGCAAGCAATCCATTAACGCTGGTCTCCACCCCCGTCCCCACATTTACAACACCACTCTTCTTGCTTTCCAAAGCGGCCAGGTTCGCCTTCACCACGTCGCCGACGTAAACATAATCGCGTGTTTGTTCCCCGTCGCCGTTGATTTTCGGCGACTCGCCGTGAAGAAGCTTATCCGCAAAAATCGCAATCACGCCTGCCTCCGCCTTCGTATTTTGCCGCGGACCATAAACATTGGCGTAACGGAGGGCGACATACTCCAGACCGTAAAGCTGCCGCCACATCTCAAGGTACCTCTCTAACACCAACTTCGTCAGGCCGTACGGAGACATTGGGCTAGGCATGACGGCCTCGGACGTGGGAAGCTCTGTCGCTTCGCCGTAAACTCCGCCACCAGAGGAGGAGAAGACAAATTTTCTCACCCCGCTGTTGCGGGCACACTCAAGAATGTTAAGACCGCCTAGAACATTGCACTCCGCATCGAAAACTGGGTCTTCCAACGACTTGCGAAGATTTATCTGCGCCGCCAAATGGATAACGGCCTCCGGCCTTTCTTTTTTAAAGACGCCGGCGATGCCCTTATCCCGGATATCTATTTCGTAAAACTTCGCCTTGGGATTAAGATTCTCCCGCAACCCCGTGGAGAGGTTGTCAATAATAGAAACTCGATGCCCATCCTTGATTAAGGCATCAACCGTATGGCTGCCAATGAATCCGGCCCCACCGGTAACTAGAACACTCATCTTAGTTAAGAGTAAATTGTGTATGGTATATGGTTTCTTCGGCATCAGAACCTCCGATGCTCGCTTAGCCATCGCCTGAACACTTTGATCCTCTTAACCAAGACTTCTGCCCTCTCCTTCAACTCGCCATATTCGCTCTCGTTGATGCAGCCCCGCTCCTTGGCTAGGGCAAAGTGGGACACCGTCTCGCAGATGGATTTAACAGCAATATCCAGGTAGTTCTGAAAATCCTTTACCGAAGAACCTCCCGAGCCTTCAGCAATATTAGCGGGAACGGAGGAAGCAGAGCGGCGTATCTGGCTCGCCAGCTCAAAGCGCTCACTTTGAGGAAACTTCCCCGCCAACTCGTAAATGTAGTCCGCAAAATCAAGAGCCAGTTTCCATATTTCCAATGTTTCGAATTTAAACGCCATCTCTAACCATTAACTATTTACTATTGACTACTAGCCGCCTCTTGGTAGGTGGCAAGTGTCTCCTTCGCCATACTCTCCCACGAAAACTTCTTCGCGCGCTTCAGTCCCCTCTCCACCAGCTTCTTCCTTAGCGTCTCACTGCCCAACACTTGCTTAAGCTTCCCGGCAATATCATCTGGATTGAGAGGATCGAAATAAAGGGCGGCATCTGCCGCCACTTCAGGAAGAGAAGTCGCCTTGGCTAAGACGACAGGACACCCCAACGACATCGCTTCAACTGCCGGCAAACCGAACCCCTCTGAAAGCGAGGGAAAAACCAGCGCTTCCGCTTCGCGGTAAAGATCGATGAGATCGAGATCGGACAAAAAACCTAGGATACGGACATATTTCCCCAAACCCTTCCAAATAACTTCGCGCCCCAGCCGCTCAAGGAAAACATTCCGCGGCGAGACAATTACCAAACTGGCCCCAACCTTTCCGACCGCATCAATCAACCGCGAAACGTTCTTATGGGGATAAACGTTGCCAACGTAAAGGAAATATGGTTTGGATAGCTTGAATCGCGAGACTGCATTTTCCAGCCGCCGCTCCTCTTCCGTTCTGGCAGGCGATAGAGAAAGCTCTCCCGCTTCGTAAGTAACGACAATTTTCTCTTTGGGAACGTCAAAATACTGCAGGATCTTTTCCTTCACGTACTTTGAAGGGACCAAAATTTTCTCAGAAGCATGGATAGCCTTCCTAAGAGCTAGGTTGTACCCCAACCGCTTAAGCCAATACAACGGTTTCGGAAGCGTTGTTGCCCCCGTCCCTCCAAACTCGGAGACGATCAAATCGTGAATGGTAACAATAAACTTCCCAAAATAGAGAACGGGTACGTTGAAGTGGGGAATGTGAACAAGATCGGGTTTTTCTTCCCACAGCGCCTTGAGAACGAGCAGCTGCTCCTTGAGCGAATAAATCGGAGCATCGACAAGCTTCTTTCTAAAATTCGGGGCCGTCGGCGTAAAAGAATTAAAACCGTCCTTCTGGAGCAGAATTACGTATTCATCTTTACGGTCGAGCCGCTGCAACTCATTCAAAAGATGGCCGGTATAGCGGCCAATTCCGGTCGCCGCGGGACCAAAATGTCTGGCGTCAATTACAATCTTCATTGTGTCACCCCGCTCTGCGGGGTTATACTCGAATGTTTCACCGCTCGAATAACTCGAGTCAGCAGCGCAATACCATTCTACCAGCTGCTGGCTACTGGCTAATGGTTACCAACTAACCGCTCAACTTGTGCCATAAAATTCTTCTCGAATGCCTCTCGGCTAAACCGTCTCGCTTGTTTCCGGCAATCCGCCGGGTCAAAGTCATCAGGGTTAAAATTCCTAAGGACCCCCGCCAGCGCCTCGGGCGTCTGCTCGTCAAAGAACTCCCCCGTCTTTCCAGGAAGGACGGTCTCTAACGCCCCACCGGCGCCGTAGGCAATTACCGGCCTTCCGGCCGCCTGCGCCTCAAGAGGAGTAATCCCAAAATCCTCCTGTTGAGTCATAATAAGCGCCTGACAATTACGGTACAGCTCCACCAATTCTTCATCTGAAACTCTTCCAAGAAACTCAACTTCCCCCACACCGCGTGATTCATGATTCATACTTCGTGCTTCTAATCTTTTCCTATCCGGCCCATCACCCACAATTATTAACCTTATATTCGAGCCATTCGAGTCTCCCCTCATTCGCGTATTAAGGCAATTTATTGCCTTGACAGCAATATCAACCCGCTTCCACGGAACCAACCGCGTAACAACCAAGAAATAGTTGGTAGTTTCTGCCTTTTTCCCTTTGCCGTTTGCTATTAGCTGTTCGCTATCAGCTGATCTCAAAGCAAAGCGTTCGAGATCGACGAACGGATACACTACCTCTGCCGCACGGCCGTAATACTTGCGAATCCGCCTCGCCGTATTTTTGGAATTGGCGATGAAATAATCGACGCGTTGCGCCGCCGCCCGATCCCATAAACGAAGGTACGAAAGCATCGGCGAAAGCAAGGACCCCAGCCTGGACCCCTTTCTAGCGGGGTGATCAAAATACTGGTGCGCCTCCCAAAACTGCCGCCCCGGGCTGTGCATGTAGCAAATGTGCGTTGTTTCCGGCCGGGTAATTATGCCATGGGCAAAACGCGAAGAAGACGAAATAACAAGATCGTAATCGGAAAAGTTGAACGACTCGAAAGCAAGCGGATAAAGAGGGAAATAAGCCCGCTCCAGTTTTTTCTTTAAGGGGAGCTTCTGCATGAACGAAGTGTGCGGCCGGCGGCCGCCGAGGCGCTCAACCCATTCCGACGATGCCATGCTGGTATAAATCGCCGCCTTCGGAAAAAGATCTTTAATCGCCAAGAAAACCCGCTCCCCTCCCCCCAATTGGGTAAGATCATCATGGACTAAAGCGATTTTTAGATTAGGCCGGTAGTCGTTAGTCATTAGTCAATAGTAAATGTATTGTTGTCACTGATTTTATCGGCTTCATTGGCATCACTTCCCGCTACTCACTAATTTGCCCCTCGTAGCCTTTGTCCTTCCGTAGCTTCATGCGAAGGAGGATCGACCAAAGTGGGGTCACTTACCACCTATCACCAGCCTGCCCTTCCGTAGTCCCAAGCTCGCCGAGGGATGAAGGAGGGCCCTCTTCCCCACCCACGACAGGACAGCAACTGCGTACGAAACCGGAAACAACGCCCTCAACACCCAAACCTCCCATGGTTTCCCGTGCTTCTTGAAATATGTTACCAAGCTGCGGTTCCACATCCGCTGGACGGTGAAAGGCCCAAGTTGACGCGTTGAGGCGCCGACATGATGAATAACCTCCGCTTCGGGATAATAGACGATCTTCCAGCCGGCCTCTTTGACGCGCTTGCAGAGATCAGTCTCCTCGAACCAGAAGAAAAAGTCCTCATCGAGCAACCCAACATTCTCAAACACCTCACGACGGATCAGAAGCGCCGAACCCATCAAATGGTCTGCCTCTTGGGTCTTTTCGTAGTCGAAGCCGGCGCAAAGATAGGAGGAAAGCGGCCATACTCGCCGAAAGAAAGGAATCTTTTGAAGCCGCAAAAGCCAGGCAACCATCGGCGCCAGCGTCGGGAGCCGGGTAACTTCTTCCTGTAGCTGTCCCGAGGCGAAAAGGAGTTTCGGCCCGAGAACCCCAACCTTCTTATCAGCTTCCATGAAGGAGACCATCCTTTCCAACGAATCGGGCTTGAGCTCTGCATCGGCGTTGAAGAGAAAGATGTAATCCCCGGAGGATTCCTTTATCGCCTGATTATTCGCCTTGGCGAAGCCAAGGTTCCGAAAGTTGCGGGCGAATTTAATATTGCGAAACCTGGCAAGGACTTCGGAAGTTTTGTCGGACGAGGCGTTATCAACCACTAGCACTTCGAACGGGAAATCAAATCGGCTGTTATAGATAGACCTAAGACAACTCCCAATCGTTGCCTCGTTGTTGTAAGTGACGATGACAATACTCAACTTCACTGCCTAATTCTATCAGAGGAGATGAAAACAGTGTTAAGTGGAAGGTGACAAATGGAGAGCGTGGAGAATGAATCATGAAGCACGAATAATGGGAGAGGAGACAGCTTTCAATGTTCCATTATTCATTATTCGTTATTCTTTCTTCTTGCCTACTTAAAATTCGCCGCCCACCATTCCTTACCGAAGGCGAGGAAGACGCCGACGAAGAGACCGAGCATAGCGGCAACAGCGCCATTGAGCAGCGGCTTGGAACTAACCGGTTCCGCCGAGGTGGTAGGGCTTTTCACTACCGCGGTAGGCTCAATATCGTCCAGAGAGCTTCGCAAAGCACTTATCTCCAAGTACCGGTCCTCGATTTCCTGCCGCTTTGACTCTAAGTTGCTCTTGGCTTCCAAAAGGGCGTTCTGAACGTCAATCGTCTGCTGATACACCGGAAC
>Ga0116202_10000081_pt1 | contig 43735 bp, 38 predicted proteins | sample LakKivw325mmetaG_FD_94479 | JGI IMG/M metagenome (GOLD analysis project Ga0116202, IMG submission 94479) | Anoxic lake water microbial communities from Lake Kivu, Rwanda to study Microbial Dark Matter (Phase II) - Lake Kivu water 325m metaG | ecosystem: Environmental > Aquatic > Freshwater >... | reverse complement strand
ACCACCCCTTCCCCTCAACCCGGAAGATTTTACTTCATCGATTATTTTCTCCGGGGTCATATCCAGCAACGCCTTTGCCAGCGCCGCGTAGCCTCCTATTGATATATAATCTTCGATTCTATTGAAATTAATTTCTACATTGTCACCCAGTATGTTTCTTTGCTGTTTTACGTAGAACGGAATTTCATTTCTATGGACGACCTTGAGTCCCGTGGCTGGATCGGCGTGCAGTAACCGGTCAACAACCTTACCCTTGGCTATGGTTTCGTTTAAAATCTCCGGAACATCCTCTGCTTTAACCTGCTGGTAGAAAATATCCCCTGGTTGAATTACCACGATGGGGCCCTTTTCGCATAATCCATGGCAACCCGTGATTCTAAGTTCCACCTTGTCCGTCAGTCCCTTCGCTGCCAGGCCTTGTTTGAATGCCTCTGTTAATTGAAGACAGCCGTAAGGACGACAAGCCGTACCATTGCACAGCGCAATAATCGGCCTATCGGTTTTTTTCTTCTGGACAAGCTCTTTTCGCAGGGCTTCCAAATCCCGTTTTGAACGAAGTTTATTCAATATTTTCGTAGTCATGGTTAATCAAATTTAGCCAACAAGCCATTAACTTTATCAGTGCTCATATGCCCATAGTAATCGCCATCAATTTTTACAGCCGGACCAACAGCACAGCAGCCCATGCAATTCACCGTTTCCAGCGTGAACTTGCCGTCTTTGGTGGTCTGACCGCGCTCGATAGCTAAACATCTCTCCATAGTTTCCAGCACTCTATGACCGCCGCGTACATGGCAGGCGGTTCCCAGGCAGACATCGATTACGTGTTTGCCTCTTGGCTTGAGGCTGAAGGCTTTAAAGAAAGTGGCTACATCATAGACACGGCTGGCCGGAATACCCATCGTCTCACTAACTTGCAGTAGGGCTTCCTCCGGAAGGTAGCGGTACTCGGCCTGAATGTCCTGCAGTATGGAGACCAGTTGCCCCCTGTCTGAACCGTACTTATTTATAATAGCTGTAACTTTATCGTTCATAGCTTAAAACTTATTACCCGCTGATCTGTCCTTTAGCTCTACGTACTTCTGAGTCACCCTTTGCTGAATTTGCGCAATTGTCTCCTTGGTAAGATGTCTGAATCTACCCTGAATCTTAAAGTAATCTTCTACCGGTCTTAACTTAGGAAAATCAAAATTTAGTGTGTATTTTCCCTGTTCTATTTCATAAAGAGGGAAGACTCCCGTCTGTACGGCCAGTCGGCCCGCTCTAATCGTCAAGTCAGGCGGCAGTCGCCAACCCGTAGGACATACCGATAACACATGAATGTATGATGGCCCTTCTACGGCCATAGCCTTGGTAATTTTAGTCATAAGGTCAAATGGATAGCTGTGGCTTGCGGTGGCTACGTAAGGTATGTCGTGGGCAGCAGCGATGGCGGGCAGGTTTTTCTTCCACGTCGTTTGTCCGATGCTGTGCTTACCCGCCGGTGATGTAGTTGTTGACGCACCGAACGGAGTGGCACTGGAACGCTGTATGCCAGTATTCATATAGGCTTCGTTATCAAAGCAGACATAGATAAAGTTGTGACCTCTTTCCAGAGCACCCGATAGTGCCTGGAATCCTATATCCGCGGTGCCTCCGTCTCCAGCCATAGCTACCACTTTTGTTTTTCTCGTATATTTTTCTTTACGGGTTAGAACTTTTATCCCCGCTTCTATTCCCGAAGCCACGGCAGCGGTGTTCTCGAATAAAGTATGAATCCACGGCACTTCCCACGAAGTTGCCGGAAGCTGCGATGAAACAATTTCCATACACCCCGTGGCATTGGCGATAATCACATTTCTGCCCAGCGCCTTACATACCAATCTTACGGCCAGAGCTTCACCACAGCCCATGCAGGCGCGGTGGCCGGGGGCGAAATATTCCTTCGTCGTGGTTAATCTAGGAACATATATGGCCAGATTTTCCACTACTCTCTGACTCCTATCATCTCGAATTCTTCAATCTTTCCGCCTCCCTTGGCTTTTTCAAGGCCACGCCGGATAAGCTCTTCAAAGCCCTCATCTGTAATCTCCCGACCTCCGAGAGTCCCAACATAACTCACAACCTTAGGCCTGTCCGCTACAGGATAAAGTGCCGCCTGAACTTCGGCCGCTACCGGTGGAATGCTGCCCGGCGACAGTGCGCGATCAAGTATGACAAGCAACTTGGCTTCACCGACGGCCTTGCGAAATTCGTCAAAGGGGAACGGTCGCCACAAGCGCGGCCTTATCAGTCCGACTTTCTGCCCCTCTTCCCGCATTTTGTCCACGGCCATCATGGCAGTCTCGACAAAACTACCCATCACCAGCAACACGACATCCGCCTCTTCCGTCCTGTAGCTCTCAATCAATGAGTAGTCTCGGCCCGAAATCTTGCCAAACTCTTTCATGACACGGAGGACCACTTCCTTGGAACTTTCCAGAGCAACCTCATGGGCTTTTCTGGCCTCGGTATAGATAAACGGTGGTCCAAAGGCCCCTATAGTTACAGGTTTGTCCGGATTCAGTTGATACGGGTAATGATATTCAGGAAGGAACCTGTCAACTACATCCTGAGGCAAGAATTGAACGGACTCAATAGTATGTGACACATAGAACCCGTCAATGTGCACCATTACGGGCAACAGGACTGTCGGGTCTTCAGCAATTCGGAAAGCGCATAATGTTAAATCAAAGGCCTGCTGCCCGTTTTCGGCAAACATCTGAATCCAGCCACAATCGCGCGCAGCCATTACGTCGGAATGGTCGGTCCATATACTTAGAGGCGCCGATAAAGATCTGTTGGCTACTGCCATGACTATCGGCAAACGAATACCGGCAGCTACAAATAATACCTCATGCATTAGCTCCAGCCCCTGACTAGCCGTAGCCGTAAAGGTCCTGGCACCGACCGCCGAAGTACCCAGACAGGCACTCATGGCCGAATGTTCTGATTCTACCGGTATGTATTCGGCATCCATATCACCGTTGGCCACGAATTCAGCCAGCTTCTCCACGATATGAGTTTGCGGCGTAATAGGATAAGCGGCTACCGCTTCCGTCCTGGCTAGTTTGACGGCTTCAGCCAGGGCGAAGGAACCTTCCATGCCGATACGCTTCGTCACCGCCATAGCTTATTCTTCCTCCACCATGTTTATAGCTCCCGTCCAACACTCCCGGGCACAAATACCACATCCTTTACAGTAATATAGATCGGCTCTGAAATAGCCGTTATCTTGTTCCCTGATGCATCCTTCCGGGCAAAATAAATAGCAAATGCCGCATTTGATGCATTTTTCATCGTTCCACACCGGATGCGCCGATTTCCAATCACCGGTGCGGTAAGTTTTGGCACTGCCCGGTTCCACAACCACACTGCCAGGCAGCAATTCACGCCACGAAGGCATAACTTCCGCTGGTATCGCCTGTCGCTTTACGGGAGTAGCCACTGGTTCTGCTATCTCAGTTTCTTCGAAAGCCCGCCGGCAGGCGTCCAGATTATTTTTGGCTCTTGCTCCAAACCTTTCTTTTATCGGCTCCTCGAGCGATTCCAACTTAATTACCCGGGTGGCCTTAATCACCGCCCCCAACATAGTGGTGTTTACAATGGCGACGCCCAGTACTTCCCTGGCTATGGCGGTGGCATCTACGGCAGCCAGTTTCCAGGGGCCGCCTATCTCTGACTTTATGTCAATCATTGCCTTGGGTGTGTTAATTACTAAGGTGCCACCCTTCTTGAGCCCGGCGGTCACGTCGGTAACATAAAGCAACCCTGGGTCAAGTACCACCACGACATCAGGATTCATCACGGCGAAACGAGCCCTTATAGGAGTTTTGTCGCTAACGCGATTGAAAACGAGGACAGGCGCTCCCCTTCTTTCAGGACCAAAGCTGGGAAAGGCCTGAGCAAATTTGCCTTCTTTTATAGCCGCCAGTGCCAGCAGTTCAGCCGAGGTTACAGCCCCCTGGCCGCCTCTGCCATGCCAACGAATTTCAATTGTCTTGCTACTGTCTTTCAAACCACGGATCCTTGGGAAGCGCCCCTGGAGGGACTTGAACCCTCGCACCCGGCTCCGGAGGCCGGCGCTCTATCCCCTGAGCTACAGGGGCGTCAAGTTATTTTATACATTTTTACCCGGGTTGGCAAACTCGTTTTGAGTGTAATTTTAACTATCTATTTCTCGGGTTCTAAAAATAGGCCTTTAGTACGTGTCTTCGAGAGAATCAATTTGTAGATTTCAGCGAGTATAAAGATGGTCGAAGCCGATAGTACGGCTACCGTCCAATCAAGTAAAGACAAAGGATAAGTATTAAATGGTCCTTGTAGCATAGGAAGATAAACAACTAGACCCAGCAAAATGCATTCCCAAAGTATAGCTAGCAGTAACCATCTATTGGCCAGTATACCAACCTTGAACAATGAATATTCCAGTGACCGGCAGTTGAAAGCATTGAAAAATTCAATCAATATTAGTGTAACGAAACACATACTCTGTGCTTCGAGAAAATTCTTCCCCGAGTCTACAGCCCAAAGAAATATTCCTAGAGTCACTATAGTTGTCCAGATTCCAGCACCCGTTAAATATCTAAGTACGGTTCCCGAAAAAATGGCCTGTTTGCGTGGACGCGGCTTTTGTTTCATGACATCGAAGTCTGGCGGGTCGACTGATAAAGCTATAGCCGGCAGACCGTCAGTAGCCAGATTGACATACAAAAGTTGAATCGCAACCAACGGTATAGTTCCGGCAGGTAAGCCGAAAAGCGGGCCAAACAGAATCACAATTGCCATAAGCAATATTTCACCAAGGTTGCAGGAAAGAAGATAGACGAGATACTTCTTAATATTGTTGAATATGCCTCTGCCTTCCTCAACTGCAGCTACTATTGAGGCGAAGTTATCATCGGTCAGCACCATATCCGCGGCTTCCTTGGTGACATCGGTGCCCGTAATACCCATGGCCACACCGATATCGGCCCTCTTTAGCGCAGGTGCATCGTTTACTCCATCCCCGGTCATGGCTACTACGTGGCCTTTCCTGGTCAAGGCCTCTACCACACGCAATTTGTGTGCCGGCGACACCCTGGCATAGACCTCAATTTTCTCCACCAGCTCTGTAAATTGCCCTTCGCTAAGCTTATCGATTTCTTCACCGCTCATGGCCAGGCCTTGTTTAAGAATGCCAAGCTCTTTGGCGATGGCCACAGCGGTGAGCTTGTGGTCTCCTGTTATCATCACAGTTTTTATACCCGCCTCGTCACACGTTTTCACGGCGTCTTTTACTTCCTCTCGCGGCGGATCGATCATGCCCACCAAACCTGCAAAGAGCATGTTTTCCTGTATCTCATCCTCCGATATAGGGCCACCATCGAGAGGTCGATATGCCAGCCCCAGGACACGTAGCGCATCCTCCGCCATCCGTTGTGCCTCAGCGATAATAACTTTCTTATCTTCGTCGCTTAGCGATTTCACCTGGCCCTTGCTGAATATCCGGTTACACGAGCCTAAAATTACCTCGGGAGCTCCTTTAGAATAGGCCACCTTCCCTTTCTCTGTTTGGTGAACTGTAGTCATCCTTTTTGTTTCTGAGGAAAAGGGGATTTCGCTGATTCGAGGATAGCTGACCTGAAGCTCATCCTGCCATAGACCGGCTTTAGCCGCCGCTACCACCAAAGCGCCCTCCGTAGGATCGCCTTTTACATTCCAGACACCGCCGTCGGAATTTAGACTGGTGTCATTACACAGGCTGCCTATTTGGAGCAGCTTACGTAAGGCTTCTTCACTTTCATGATTCAAGATCTTATCGTTCTCACGAAACTCGCCTTTAGGCTCATATCCGCTGCCACTGACCTCAATGACTCTTCCGTCTACATAGACACGGCGTATCGTCATCTGGTCCTGCGTCAGAGTTCCCGTTTTATCGGTGCAGATATAAGTGGTGGAACCCAGTGTTTCTACGGCCGGTAGCTTCCTGATAAGCGCATGTCGCCGCACCATTCTTTGAACCCCAATGGCCAGGGAGATGGTTACCACAGCCGGTAGGGCCTCCGGGACCGCGGCCACGGCGAGGCTTACCCCCCATATCAGCATCTCCAATATCGGGTGGCCACGCAGCACGCCTATGCCGGCCAGGATAAAACAGAGGGCCAAGGCCCCAATAGCTATCCATTTACCAAGCTGGTCCAAATTAATCTGTAGCGGCGTCCGTTCCTTTTCGACTTCCTGCAGCATGGTGGCTATCTTGCCGAACTCCGTAGACATACCGGTAGCAGTAACCACTGCCATACCTCTGCCGTAGACGGCTGCCGTCCCCGTAAAAACCATATTGTTCATGTCACCGATGCTGAGTTCTCCGGCCAGCGCCATGTTTGTTTTTTCCACGGGCGTTGATTCACCCGTCAATGAGGCCTCGTCGGTCGTTAAATTTACTGCCTCGATGAGCCTGGCATCGGCTGGCATTTTATCCCCTGTCCTGATAAAGATTACGTCTCCCGGAACCAGGTCTGTGGCCGAGACTTCGATCTCATTGCCGTCACGGAGAACAGATGCCGTGGGCGCAGCCATTCTCTTCAGAGCTTCCATAGCCTTTTCAGCTCTGTATTCCTGTATAAAGCTCAGACCGGCGGCGAAAATGACGATAACAAAGATAACGATGGCGTCGGCAACTTCTCCCAAAAAAGCCGACAGCGCCACGGCTACCAGAAGGATAATTATCAGGAAATTTTTGAATTGCTCCAGGAAAATGAGCCAGGGAGATATCTTTTTTCTTTCAGCTAATTCGTTTCGTCCGAACCGGACCAGGCGTTGATTCGCCTCGTCCTGGATTAATCCTTCACGTCTGGAATCCAGAGAAACGAAGACTTGGGGGATATCTAAATTGTGCCAGCTCTGATTTAATTTCATGTATACATTCTGTCCCGGAGTAAAGCAGAATCATAGCATAGCTAATTTTTGGTTGTAAATACTCCCTGGTTAAATACTGCTAATAATCAGACCTTTGCCTGCCGCCTCAGTCATTGTATAATGTAACGTCCGGAGAGGTGTCCGAGTGGTTGATGGAGCCGCTCTCGAAAAGCGGTGGGCGATGAGCCTCGTGGGTTCGAATCCCACCCTCTCCGCCAGACCAAGGAGAGGTGCTGGAGTGGACGATCAGGCGCGCCTGGAGAGCGCGTGTCGCCTTTGGCGACCGTGGGTTCGAATCCCACCCTCTCCGCCACTCTAATTACAATTTTTCTATTTCCTAATTCTTTGTTTGACTTTTCAGCCTATGTTACAATGTTTTAACTTAGATGTCTGTTAATTCTGAATTAAAATATTGGGTAGCCTTCTCGAAGATACCAGGCATAGGCCGTGTAAAGATTTCAGGGCTATTGGAGCATTTCAAGACTCTGGCAGACGCCTGGAAAGCCCCCGCCGGCGAGCTGAAGAAGTCCGGGCTCGACGCCAAAACTGTGGAAAATATCGTCAACCTCAGGGCCAGGATTTCTCCTGATAAAGAAGTCGACGCCCTGAACAAATATAAAATAAAGGCCCTTGTCTGCGATTCTGAAGATTATCCTTGGAGGCTCAAGGAGATATACGATTATCCGCCCGTTCTGTATGTTCGCGGTGATTTACTAAAGCAGGATGAATGTTGTCTGGCTGTGGTGGGTACGCGCCGGGCCAGTGTTTATGGCCGCCAGGTGACGGAGGAGATTGTCAGCGACCTGGCCCGGAACGGCATCACCATCGTCAGCGGCCTGGCCAGAGGAATCGACTCTATTGCTCACAGAACAGCGCTGGAAGCAGGCGCCCGGACGATGGCCGTTTTCGCCTGTGGGCTGGACATAGTCTACCCTGCCGAAAACGCCAAACTCGCCCGTGAAGTAATAGAGCACGGCGCTTTGATTAGCGAGTATCCGCTGGGCACCAAACCCAAGGCCGACAACTTCCCCAGGCGCAATCGAATTATGAGCGGCCTTAGCCTCGGGGTGCTGGTTATAGAAGCCGGTGAGAGCAGCGGCGCCTTAATCACTGCCAACCAAGCCCTGGAACAGAACCGTGAGGTTTTTGCCGTTCCGGGCAGTATTTTGTCGCCGGTCAGCAGAGGCACCAACCATCTGATTCAAGAAGGTGCTAAACTTGTACGTAACTACATCGATATTTTGGAGGAGCTTAATCTGACTATAATGGCCCAGCAACTGGAAATGAAGGAACTGCTTCCCGTCGATGAAACTGAAGCGCTATTGTTGCGGCAGTTAAAACGGGAGCCTACGCACATCGACGATATTTGCCGCAGCACCGGCCTGACGGCAGCTTTAGTCGGCAGCACATTGACCATGATGGAACTTAAAGGCATGGTCAAACATGTGGGCAGTGTAAGCTACGTGTTGGCCAGGGAAATGAAAGAGGAATATCAGACCGCAGGGTAATATGACGACAAAACTTGTTGTAGTTGAATCACCGGCAAAAGCCCGGACCATAAGCCGAATCCTGGGCAAGGATTATGATATTAAGGCCACCCTTGGCCATGTGCGCGACCTGCCTAAGAGCGAATTAGGCATCGATGTAGATAACGAATTTACGCCTAAGTACATTATCATCAGGCAACGAAGGCCGGTTATCACCGACTTGAAGAAATTAGCTTCCCGTGCGGCTGAGGTATTTCTGGCAACCGACCCCGACCGCGAAGGCGAGGCTATTTCCTGGCATTTACTTGCGGCCACAAAATTAGATGACCGCAAGATACCTGTTCACCGCGTGGTATTTCACGAGATAACCAAGGAGGCAGTGGAAAAAGCGTTCCGCCATCCACGGTCCATCGATATGCACCTTGTGGACGCCCAGCAGGCACGCCGCGTTCTTGACAGGCTCGTTGGCTACAAGCTCAGCCCTCTGCTGTGGCGCAAAGTGCAGCGAGGCCTATCCGCCGGCAGAGTTCAATCGGCCGCACTGAGAATTGTCGTCGACCGCGAACGGGAGATTCAGAATTTCGTAGCAGTTGAGTTCTGGACCATTGAAGCTGAACTGGCCCAGAGCCTGCCAGCTACTCCTAAAAATACGTTTAGAGCAGCGCTCGTCGCGCTGGCCGACGGCAAAAAGATATCGATAGGGAACCAGCAAGAAGCGGAGTCAATCCAGAATGATTTGAAAAACTCGGTTTACGTGGTTAAAAAGGTGGCTATAAAAGAAGTCGGCCGGCAGCCGGCGCCGCCTTTTATCACCAGCACCATGCAGCAGGAAGCGTGGCGCAAACTGAGATTCTCGGCGCAACGGACAATGATGATAGCTCAGCAACTTTACGAAGGCGTTCCTATCGGCGAAGAAGGCTCGGTCGGGTTGATTACGTATATGCGTACTGATTCCACACACGTAGCCGCCAGTGCCATAGCTGAGACCCGGGATTTCATCGGCGAAAAATACGGCAGCCAATTTCTGCCGCCAAATCTGCGTCATTTTGCTAAAAAAGGGAAATGGGCCCAGGAAGCACATGAAGCAATCAGACCCACCCGAGTTCACCGGCAGCCCGATCAGATCAGATCGTTTCTAAAACCAGAACAGTTCAGACTTTATGATTTAATCTGGAAGCGCATGGTGGCCAGTCAGATGGCCGCGGCACTATTCGACGCCACTACCGTGGAAGTGGAGGCTAGGCACGATGAGAAAGGTTATCTGCTCAAAGCCAGCAGTTCGGTAATGAAGTTCCCCGGGTTTATTACGGTTTATACCGAAAGCAAAGACGAAGAAGGAGAAGACGAAAAGGCTGTTATACTGCCATCCTTGAAAGAGGGAGATGAGTTAATACTCTTGAATCTTTTCCCCGAGCAGAAATATACACAGCCGCCGCTTCGCTATAATGAGGCCACATTAATCAAGGCGCTGGAACAAAAAGGAATCGGACGCCCGAGCACCTATGCACCTATTCTATCGACTATCCAGGAAAGGGGCTACATATTTAAGGAAAGCGGCAGGCTTTGCCCTGACGAAATAGGCTTCATCGTCAGCGACCTGTTAACCGAACATTTCCCTAAAATAGTCGACCTTGATTTTACCGCTGCGATGGAGGAAGAGCTGGACGAGATCGCTCGCGGCGAAAGAGACTGGGTCTCGGTATTGAAGGATTTTTATAAACCATTCGAAGAAACGCTGGAAAAAGCCTCCGCCAATATAGAGAAGATCAGGATTGCCAAGCCGACCGAGGAAATATGCCCTGAATGCGGCCGGCCCATGGTTTTAAAGACGGGGCGATTTGGCAAATTCCTGGCTTGCAGTGGCTATCCCGAATGTAAGAAGACTATGACTTATGTAGTTAAGACAGGCGTTCCCTGTCCTAAATGCGGTAAGGAGATTGTGGAGCGGACTACCAGAAAGAAACGCATTTTCTACGGTTGCAGCGGTTATCCTCAATGTAATTTTGCGGTTAATCGCCGACCGATTCGCCAGCCGTGCCCTCAATGCGGCAAGATGCTGCTTACTGCCCGTGAAGGTTGGGTAAAATGCACCTCATGCGAGTATAAAGGGAAACAGGAGGAAGTAGAAAAGATAGGAGCGACAGCATGAAAATACTGGTTATCAACGGTCCTAACCTGAATGCACTCGGCAAGCGGGATAAAAGTTATTATGGTACTAAAACGCTGGCTCAGATAAACACCTTGCTGGAAAAGGAGGCCAAAAACCTTGCGGCGAATATCATTAGCTTTCAATCGAATAGCGAAAGCGAAATAATTGATTTCATCCAAAAAACTGCCCCTTCAGCGGCCGGCATAATCATTAATCCGGGCGCTTTGACTCATTACGGTCTGTCCTTGCGAGACGCACTCGTGGATAGCGCATTACCGATTGTCGAAGTCCACCTGTCCAACATCTACGCCCGCGAAGACTGGCGGGCAAAATCAGTAATTGCTCCTATAACCAGAGGACAAATCAGCGGTTTTGGATGGCGAAGCTATTTAGCGGCGCTGCAAATTCTGGTCGGCGAACTTAAGAAAGAAAAGTAAAAGGTGAGCCGGCTTAAAAAATTACGTGACCTTCTTGCCCAAAACGAGCTGGATGCACTCATAATCGGTCAAGCTGAAAACCGGCGTTATATTTCTGGATTTACTGGGTCTGCAGGCTGGCTCGTTATCTCCAAGAATAGCGCCCAACTGGCCGTCGACTTCCGCTATACCGAACAGGCTAAAAAAGAATCACCCGACTTCGATGTTGCCCTGATAAAAGGAGATGCAATCTCCTGGCTGCTACCCTATATTTCTGAGCAGAAATTTAAAAGGACAGGCTTTGAAGCGGACCATGTTTTTTTTGCTACTCACCAGAGATTTTTAACAAAGATAAAAGCAGACGGGCTACGGATGGAGCTTGTCCCGACATTCGGGTTGGTTGAATCAATCCGCGCTGTTAAAGAACCGGAAGAGCTAGCAGATATAACAAAAGCTGTACAACTTGCAGATGGCGCTTATGATGAAGCGAGGGCAATACTTCGCCCGGGATTGACCGAAAAAGAACTGGCCTGGGCGCTGGAGAAATTTTTACGTGAGAAAGGCAGCCAGGCGGTACCTTTTGAAATCATCGTGGCATCAGGCGTAAATGCTGCCCTACCGCATGCTAAACCCTCCGAAAAAACCATTAAAAAGAATGAACCGGTGGTTATAGATTTAGGGGCCAGAGTCAACGGTTACTGCTGCGACCTGACCCGCACATTTTTATTAGGTGAAACAGACAAGACTTTTTCCAAAATTTATGATATTGTTCTGGGTGCGCAATTAACTGCCTTATCGACCATAATGTCGGGTATGAATGGTGACCAGGCTGACCGGCTAGCTCGGACAGTCATCGAACAGGCAAACTACGGTGAGGCCTTCGGTCACAGTCTGGGACACGGCGTTGGTCTTGAGACCCATGAATCGCCGAGGCTTGGACCGAACTCCTCCGACGTGCTGGTCGACAGCATAGTTTTCACCATAGAACCGGGAATATATGTACCCGGCTGGGGTGGTGTTAGAATAGAAGATACAGTTGTTATGGAAAATGGAAAGGCCCGAACGCTGACCCGGGCCGACAAGAAGGCCAACATATCTTAGGAGGTTGACTGTCCCATGATTGACGCCGGAGAATTGAAAAGGGGTATAACAATCGAGCTGGACGGACAACTGTACCAGGTACTCGATTATCAGCACATTAAAATGGGGCGCGGCTCCGCGCAGGTCCGACTAAAACTTCGCGACATCCGCGCCGGGCACACTACCGAGCGGTCCTTCCAGGCCAGTGAAACATTCAAGAGGGCCTTCCTGGAACGCCGGCCGGTACAGTATCTGTATAACGAAGGCGGCCTCTACTATTTTATGGATACAAAGACATTTGAGCAGCTGCCTCTCGACAAATCTATGTTAGGCGATACACTGAATTATTTGAAAGACGATGCCAACCTGGAAATGCTGACACACCAAGGTAAACCTGTGGGTATACAATTGCCCGTTTCGGTAGAGCTGAAGGTTGTCGAGACCGGCCCGGGGTTCAAAGGCGATACCGCCTCGGCCGGTAGTAAGCCCGCCAAGCTCGAAACAGGAATTACAATCAAGGTCCCGTTCTTCATAAACAACGGCGATACAATCAAGGTTGACACCCGAACCGGAGAGTATCTGGAAAGGATTAGCTAACCTTTGATCAAGGCCGACCTTCATATCCATACCGAGTACTCGATGGACTGCACCATGTCGTTGGAAGCAATAATTGCGCGTTGTCTCGAAGTGGGCATAAACTGTCTAGGTGTAGCCGACCATAACACTTTAGCCGGCTCCTTGAAGATGAAGGAGATTGCGCCGTTTCGTATCGTTCCGGGTGAAGAAATCCTGACGTCAGAAGGTGAGGTCATCGGATTTTTTCTTGACCGCGAAATACCGAGCAAATTGTCTATGAAGGAGACCATATCTCTGATTAAAGCGCAGGGCGGCCTGGTGTGCGTTCCTCACCCGTACGACAGGCTGCGTTACTCAGCTTTTAAAGACCAGGTATTCGATGAGATAATGCCCTACGTGGATATCATCGAGGGCTTCAACGCTCGCAGCCTTTCCAAACGCAATTCAATCAAAGCCATGGCGTTGGCGCATAAGTATGGCAAACCGGCCAGCGCCGGCAGCGATGCCCACACGCTTCCCGAAATAGGCAACGCCTATGTGGAGATGCCGGATTTCAATAACAAAGATGAGTTTCTCAATGCCCTGCTTGAGGGTAAGATATTCGGCAGCCAGACAAGTCCTACAGCTCATTTTGCCAGCACATTGAACCGACTGAAAAAACGCTTGTCATAGGAGAGGTTCACTTGTTGACCATCGGTTGGTTTTCCACCGGAAGAGACGAGGCAGCAAGACAGCTTCTACAGGTCGTATACCGGAAAATTCAAAGCGGCGAAATCAACTGCCGCATCGAATTTGTGTTCAGCAATCGTGAACCCGGCGAGGATAAGCAAAGTGACCTTTTCCTGGACCTCGTAAAAAGCTATCAAATTCCCCTGGTTTATTTCTCTTCACAAAAATTCAAGGACTCGTTTGGCTTACCGGCCAAACCGAAAGATGAAGAGATGCGTCAGTGGCGGCTTCATTATGACCGGCACGTTATGGCACGACTGGAACGTTTCCGCCCCGACCTTTGCGTACTTGCCGGCTATATGCTTATCGTCGGTGAGGAAATGTGCCGCCGCTACAATATGATTAACCTGCATCCGGCGGTACCCGGTGGACCCAAGGGCAGCTGGCAGAAAGTAATCTGGACTTTAATCGAGAACGGCGCCAAGGAATCAGGCGTGATGATGCATCTGGTAACCCCTGAACTGGACAGCGGGCCGGTAATCACCTACTGCATCTACTCCATCACCGGCAGGCCTTTCGATAGCCACTGGCGCATACTAAACGGGCGTTCGGTTAAGGAGATAAAAAGGGAACAGGTGGAAAAGAACGAACTTTTTCAACTCATCCGCAGCCACGGTCTGGCCAGAGAATTCCCGCTTATCGTGTCGACGTTGAAGGTTTTCTGCAAAGGCGACATAGAAATCAAAGGCGGCAAACTGTTTGATAAAATGGGAACACCGATATCGGGATATAACCTGAGCCAGGAAGTAAACAGGTCGATGAAATTACCATGAGTCTAATCTGCTTTGATCTCGAAGGTCCGTTAGCAACTCAGGATAACGCTTATGAACTGATGAAGCTCTTCCCTGAGGGAGGCCGGATTTTTGAGTTCATCAGCCGTTACGACGACCTTGTGACACTGTCAGCCAGGCCAGATTACGAACCGGGAGATACGCTGGCCCTTATCGTTCCCTTCCTCGTATACCATGGAATAAAAGAGCATGACATCTCAGCTCTGGCCAGAAAAGCGACTCTGACACCGGGGTCTGCCAAACTAATCTCGCGATTGAGTGCCCAGGGTTGGAAAATTTTCTGCATCAGTACCAGTTACGAACAGTATGCCAGGCGTGTGGCTCATCGGGTAGGCATTTTCTCCCAGCACGTCGCCTCAACATCTTTCCCGCTGGACAAATTCAGACAGGCGTTATCCCGGGAAGACCTTCATATTTTGGAAACTCTTGAGAAAGAGATATTAAGTAAAAATACACCGGATGATGACTGGATAAAGAAAAGATTCGACCGCTTCTACTGGAGGGAACTTCCAAAGACAGGATTTGGCAGGCTAGTCCAGCAGGTTAAGCCGGTTGGAGGACAGCGCAAGGTTGAAGCCTTAAAGCGCTTCGCCCAAGCTCAAAAACAGCCGCTGTCGAACTGGGTGGCAGTCGGTGACAGTATCACAGACTTCAAGATGCTACAGTCGGTGGACCAGGCAGGCGGCCTGGCCGTGGCTTTCAATGCTAACGAATATGCCCTGCCGTACGCCACCATCGGGCTCGCGTCGACGCACCTCGACGACCTGAAGCCAATTCTGGAAGCATGGAGCAAAGGCAAACGCCCTGCCGTGGAAAAGCTGGTCAGAGAAAAAGAGAGAATCGGCGGCAATGATAATAGGGATTATTTTCACTGGCTGTCCGGTATTGAAACTATTGAGGCGCCCCTACAGGTACACAAGCGAATCCGCCGTGTCGTTCGGGAAGAGGCCGCAAATTTAGGTTGACTAATATGGCAAAAATTGACGTTATCGGCTTCGGTGCCATGAATATCGACCACCTGTGTCAGGTAAAAGAACTGGTCGTTGACGGCGAGCAGTCGGTGAGAGGATTTATGTCTGTACCCGGTGGGTCAGCCGCTAACACTATATATGGGTTAGCCAGACTGGGCATTAAGGCAGGTTTCGTAGGCGCTGTAGGCGCGGACAAGTCCGGTAAAACGTTAATTAATGATTTGAAAACTGTCGGCGTCGATACCGGCCACATCAGCGTTAAAAAAGCCGAAACCGGCGCCACCACCTGTTTAAGCGATAAATCGGGTAGACGCGCTATTTATGTCTCCCCGGGGGCTAATAATCTGCTGGACAAGAAAGACGCAGATGTCGCATATTTCAACCAGTCTAAGCTGGTTCACATGTCATCTTTTGCTCACGAAAGGCAGTTCAAGCTTCAAATAGATTCGGCAAAAAAGCTGAAGGACTCGGCCAGATTGAGTCTGGCTCCCGGTATGATTTATGCCGCCAAAGGATTGAAAGCCCTGGTTCCTCTATTAAAAGAAACTTACGTTGTTTTGATAAACCGCGAGGAGATTGAAAGGCTGACGGCCAAAGACTTGCAGACAGGCGCCAGGGACCTCGTGGAAATCGGCTGCCGTATTGTCGTCGTCACCCTCGGTAAGGGCCTGGTCAGGGACAAGTCCTCCGTGATAACAGCCTATATACGCGATGGCGAGGTGGAACACGAAGTTGTTTCCAAAAAATCACGTATTAAATCATCCCCGGAAACAACCGGAGCCGGAGATGCCTTTGCTACTGGTTTTCTTTTCGGATTCATCAAGGGCAAACCGATCGAGGAATGCGGCCTTCTCGGCGATATAACAGCTGGCTTTGTAGTAGAAAAAGTCGGCGCCCGGACTGGGCTGCCGACTTTCACTCAACTATCTCGAGAATATCTTAAACGTTCGGGTAAAAGCTTGTAGATCTTATTTCTTCTGCTCCTTAAGCTGCGGCCCGCTTAAAATCTGGTCCACGATGCCGTATTCCACTGCCTGGTCGGTATTGAGATAGAAATCGCGGTCGGTATCATGGGCGATTTTGTCCATGGGCTGGCCGGTATGCTTGGCCAGTATATTTCTAATCAAGTCCTGCAGCCTCATGATTTCACGGGCGGCAATCTCTATATCCGCTGCCTGGCCCTGGGCGCCGCCTACCGCCTGGTGCATATGAATGGTGGAATGTGGCAAGGCATAACGCTTACCCTTGGTTCCGGCCGCCAGAATGACTGTGGCCATACTGGCTGTAAGCCCGACACATATCGTAGACACTTCCGGCCTGACGAGCTGCATCGTATCATAGATGGCCAGCCCGGCAGCTATGATGCCACCCGGAGAATGAATGTAAAGGTTGATGTCCTTATCCGGGTCTTCGTGCTCCAGATAAAGAAGCTGGGCAATAATCAAGCTGGCAATCTGGTCATTAATCGGCGTACCCAAAAAGATGATGCGCTCTTTAAGCAGCAGCGAGTATATGTCAAAAGCCCTCTCTCCCCGCGCGCCGCTCTCAATCACCATCGGTATTATGTTCTCGGATAAATTACTCATGTTATCTTTTCCTCCTATTAAAATAATATAACATTTGCGGGCGCTGTTGTCATTCCTTGCCGGTAGCAATTTCAACCAGCCTGTCCAGCGCTTTTCTACCGGTCAGGAACTGCTTTATTGACTCGCGCGGCTGGGGCAGGCTAAACAGCTTTCTGACATCATCGGCCTGCTTATCTGCATCCTGCGCCATCTTTTCCACTTCGGCGTCTATATCTGACTCTGTTACCTCGATTTTTTCCGACTCGGACAGGCTGCCCAAGGCTAGCGAACGAACCACACGTTTGGTAGCAATCGGTCTCAACTCCTGCCTGTGGTCATCCATAGTCTTATTAAGTGTTTTCAAATAACCTTCCAGACCGGTAACGCCCTCAGCAAAATGCCTGGCCTCCTCGTTTAGTAACCGGTCGATCTCTCTCTCCACCAATACTGGCGGATATTCCAGCTCACTGAGGTCGAGAAGTTTATCTACGGCCGTTTGTTCCAGCTCTGCACGGGCTCTTTCTTCAGCTCTGGCTTTTAGATTAGACTCAATTTGTTCCCGCAGCGAAGCCAAATCATCCTTGCCCAGGCTCTTGGCGAACTCGTCATCGACTTCCGGCAACTTTTTCTCTTTAATCTCTTTAACGTTAACCTTAAAAGCGTGCTCCTTCCCCGCGAGTTCCTTCATTTCATAACCATTCGGGTAGGACAGGACAAAGCTCCTCTCCTCACCTTTGGTCATACCTTCCAGATTTTCGGCAAACCCCGGGAGAGGCAGCTTGGCACCTTTAACGACCTCATAAACAGCATCTTTACGTATGGGGAACGGCTCTCCATCTCTCTCACCTTCCAAATCCATGGTGATGACGTCATCGAACTGGACCGGTCTTTCCACCGGTAAAAGCACTGCCTGTTGCTCACGCATCTGTTCTATCGTGGCATCGATGTCTTTATTTCCGATTTTCGCTGGTTTGGACTCTAATTTTATCTTTTTATAGTCACCGAGTTTAACTTCCGGTTTCAGAGGCACCACCGCTTTGAAAATCAACGGCTCCGTCTTAATCAATTCGAATGCCGGTTGATCGATAGGCTCTATCTTTTGCTCGTCCAGAGCTTCCTTGTAGGCGCGGGGAATAAGGTCTTCAAGCGCTTCCTGAAACAGGGCGTCTTTGCCGATATGCCGTTCCAGTATGTCTCTGGGAGCTTTTCCTTTCCGAAAACCTGGGACGGCGACTTTTTTCACGAGTCGGCTATAAGCTCTGTCAAGATATTTATCTATCTCGACCGGCTCCATCTCGATACTGAGCGCTACCTGCCTGTTCTCAACGGGTTCTGTCGATACTTTCATGTTAACCTTTCTATATTATATCGTATGGTATACATTCACTGCGAAAAAATTATCCTTCCTGGCCTTAGGATGGGAGGGAGTGAAGTAACCCGTAAATCAATCCTTACCGGGCTCCCGTTCAACCAGCTTCAAATGTAGCTCGTCAAGCTGGGTCTGGGAGACTGCAGACGGCGAATCGCTCATAACGTCTATAGCGCTCTGGTTCTTGGGGAAGGCGATTACTTCTCTTATATTGTCGGCACCTGCCAGAAGCATTACCAGCCGGTCGATACCGGGTGCAATGCCGCCATGCGGTGGCGCTCCGTAATCAAAGGCTTCCAGCATATGACCGAACCTGTCTTCTATCTCCTCGTCGGTATAGCCGAGAATACGGAATATCTTCTGCTGCAGGTCGCGCGTATGTATTCTGATGCTGCCGCTGGATAGCTCATAACCGTTGCACACGATATCGTAGTGGCGGGCTCTGACCTTTCCCGGGTCTTTATCCAGCAGCGGTAGATCCTCTTCCCGCGGCGAGGTAAAGGGATGATGCATGGGTTCCCACAGCTTGGTTTCAGCATTCCAGTCAAACAACGGGAAATCAACAACGAAGAAGAAAACCATGAGGCTTGGGTCAATCAGCCCTAATCGTCGCCCCATTTCCCGACGCAATTCGTCGAGCACCTTGTCCAACATCTTGATGTCTCCGGCCACGATGAGTATCAGGTCGCTGGCCTTAGCTTCGAATTTGATGACAATCTCTTTTAGCTGCTCCGCACTTAGATACTTGGCAGCTACCGATTTAACCTTATCAGGAGCCAGTTGTTCGGGCCGGTCGAAACTGCCAGCCGGTAAGGCCAGAGTTATCAATCCTTTGGCGCCTGAAGACTTGGCTAGTTCGGTCAGCTCCTCTGTCTGCTTGTGCGAGTAGTCGGCGCAGCCGGGCAAGCATATTCCTTTGACCTTGCCGCCACCCTGTATTGTAGAACGGAACACGGCAAATTCGGACTCGGCCACAATCTTGGACAGGTCTCGCAGTTCGAGGCCAAAGCGTATATCCGGCTTGTCGGTGCCGTACCTCTCCATGGTCTCCGTAAAAGAAAGACGTGGAAACGGCTTAACCATTTTCATGTCCGGTCTGACCGTCTCTACCAGCGAAGTGAACATATCTTCCAGCAAGCTGAGTATATCTTCCTCGTCGATGAAGCTCATCTCCAAATCCAGCTGAGTGAACTCTGGTTGTCTGTCGGCACGCAGATCTTCATCCCGGAAGCATCGGGCGATCTGATAATACTTTTCCAGGCCGGCTACCATCAGCAGCTGCTTGAGCTGCTGCGGCGATTGCGGCAATGCGTAGAACTTACCCGGGTGCATCCGGCTCGGCACCAGGTAATCGCGGGCGCCCTCGGGTGTGCTTTTGAATAAGATTGGAGTCTCTACTTCCACGAATCCCCTGTCATCCAGAAAGTTGCGCATGAATTTCTCGACTTTATGGCGTAGTATCATGTTGTTCTGCATCCGGGGGCGCCTTAAATAGAGATAGCGATACTTAAGAGCCAGGTTCTCATCTACCTCCAGGTCCTCGTTAATATAGAACGGAGGCGTCTTGGCCGTATTCAGTATTTTTATATCGCTGGCGATGACTTCTATTTTGCCAGTGGGCAGTTTCAGATTTTCGGTTCCCTCGGGTCGTTTTTCCACCTTGCCCGTAATTTTAGCCACATATTCGTTGCGCAGTTCGTTGGCGGTCTGGTGGGCCTTCTTGGAAGTTTCCGGGTTGAAAACCACCTGGGCGATACCCTCTTTGTCTCTTAAGTCGATGAATATCAGCCCGCCGTGGTCTCGCCGCCGGTGTACCCAACCGGCCAGAGTTACCTCGTGTCCGACATGTTTCTCTCTGAGTTCGCCGCAGCTGTGGTTCTTGAGCAAATAGACCTCCCGGGGGAATATCTGTGCATTATAACTTAAGGTAACTTCTTGTTCAATTTGTTAATCAATTTCAGATAAAAGAGGCGAGGTGCTGTTTCGGAATTAACCGAAGCGAACACCTCGCCGAAATTCGCCGAAAAGCGACTTATACTAAGACGGTTTCTACTGGCCGCGTTTGGCCTTAATTATGTTCATGAACACGTCACAGGCTTCATTATAAAGTCCCGACTTAACCTGCGTAGTATCACCCAAATCCATATACTGTCCAGTGCTGACATCATATTTAGGCCACTGAGTAAGCCCCTGCCCGTTCGGGTCGCCATTGGCCGCAAAATTCGTCCAGTACGTCATCATGGATTCAGACAAAGCGTAGTCAGTCTCATTGAAATATTTGTCCGCCTTCAGAGCCGATAGCATCGGCTGCAGGTTGCCGAAGACATAACCAATTTCCCGGGAGTGAAAAGCGCCGGTCTTGTTACCCGGGGCCACACGGCTGAACTGATAGAAATAGCCCGGCACCTGCACATTTGCCATAGCTGCGGCATAGGCCTTGGCCGGGCAGGTAAAGGTTATGAGCGTTAATACCCGGTTCAAGGACGCCTTGGCTTCGACGTCAGTTGACGCGGGGAACATAGCCAGCACCTGTGGCCCTTGAGCTCCGGCCATAACGTTAAGGAAAGCATTATAAGACTCTATACTGGCGACGCTTACGTTCGAGAACAGTCGTCCTTCGTCGGCGTTGGAGCCGATCAACAGCGGAACCTTGTGCTGCTTACCCGACTGAAAGATGTTCAGCGGTAGGTCGGGTATAACCCAGCCATCCACGCATGGCTCGTATCTGTAGACCGAGGGGCCGAACAGGTCCAACGACGGTGCGCCAGCATCAGTGACCTCCTTAGCAGATTTGGCCCTCATGCAGGCTATGGGGTCGGCCGCGGTGTCGCAACCAAGATCCTTGGCTAGCTGCAAGCCCATATCTTCTTTGGGTTGCTGCCCCCACTTACTTTCTCGAATATCAGACCAGGTGCCCAATTCAGCCATACTCTCAGCTATAGCACACTGGAATAATCCATCGCTTAAAGGCGAGGCCATAAGGCAAGTCACGCTGGTAGCGCCTGCCGATTCACCGAATATGGTAACCCGGCTTGGGTCGCCGCCGAAGGCAGCGATGTTTTTCTGAACCCACTGCAAAGCAGCGATCTGGTCAAGTAGCCCGTAGTTGCCGGAGGAATTGTGCGGGTCCTCCTTGGATAGCAGAGGGTGTGCCAGCCAGCCAAGCGGGCCGACCCTGTAGTTGAAGGTAACCAGGATCACCCCATGATTTGCCAGATTGGTGCCGTCGTACGTGGGATTCGAGCCTTCACCGAACCAAAACGCTCCGCCATAGATCCAGACCATTACCGGCAGCTTGTCATCGACCATCTTAGCCGGCGTCCAGACATTAAGATACAGGCAGTCCTCGCTGGGGGGATTGGAAAATGACGGAAAACTGGTACTGTAATAGCCCATCGGGGCCGGGCCAAACTTGGTACAATCCTTAACCCCCTGCCATGGTGCCACCGGTTGCGGTGGTTTCCAGCGCAAGTCGCCTACTGGCGGCGCGGCAAATGGAATACCTTTATAAATGTGGACATCCCCGGACGTCGCTCCTGATATTTGGCCCGCATCGATTTTTATCTGGTCCTGGATTGGGGTCGATGCCGGAGCACAGGAGACAGAGACAGCGATAATGGACAGGATAATAAGTGCGGTGAGAAGAAAGCTGGTGAACCTTTTCATTAACATACCTCCTAACTCAGCAAATTTTTAAAGGTCCCAGGCATTGTGCATAATTTATCGCTAACCAGTTTTTTTGTCAATGGGTTTTTACAGTGTTTTTCAAGGGCACGTTTAAAGGCCATCCGGATTCAACTGTCATCCTTATCGACATGTGTGTGTTGGTCATTGCCCTGCCTCTTGCGCTTCTGCGCCAGCCTGGTTTCCTCATCCGTTACCCGGTACCGTCCCAGAAAGTCGCTTTTGAAGTCAGCGAAAGTCCCCTGCTCTATAGCAAGGTGTACCTGCTGCATCAGCCTGGTGATAAATCTCAGGTTGTGTATGGTGGCCAATCTGTAGGCCAGAAGCTCTTCGCATTTAAACAGGTGATGAACGTAAGCAGCGGAAAACGTGCGGCAGGTATAGCAGTTACAACCTACATCAATGGGCCCCTTCCTTATTTTGTAGGCAGCTTTTCTGATATTCTGCCTGCCTTCAGCTGTAAACAGGGCACCGTTCCTGGCTACCCTGGTCGGCAGAGCGCTGTCGAAGAGGTCTATGCCGCGACCGATACCTTCGATGATATCTTCAGGAGAGCCGACGCCCATCAGATAGCGGGGTTTGTCAGCGGGCAGAAGAGGCACGGTTTCATCGACTGTCTCCCAGGTCAGGTTCTTAGTTTCACCGAGGCTGAGACCGCCTATGGCATAGCCGGGAAAATCCAGGGAAGTGATGGCTTTGGCCGACTCACGCCTCAGTTGCAGTGATGTACCGCCCTGTACAATGCCGAACAGCATCTGGTTCCGGTCTTTGTGCCGCTTTCGGCATCGCTCCGCCCAAAAGGTAGTCCTTTCCACGGCCTCACGCACTGCGGACAGGCTGGCATCAGGCGGCGGACACTCGTCCAGAGTCATTATGATGTCGGCTCCCAGCTTCTCCTGAAACTCAATCACAGACTCCGGACTGAGGCGGTGCTCGCTGCCATCGATATGAGAACGGAAGGTGACACCACCATCGGTTACTTTCCGCAGCCGGGCAAGGCTGAAGACCTGATAACCACCGCTGTCGGTTAATATCGGCCCATCCCAGGCCATGAACTTGTGAAGACCTCCCAGCCTAACGACGGCTTCGATTCCGGGTCTGAGGTATAGATGATAGGTGTTGCTAAGAACAATAGAAACGTCCAGGTCTTTCAGTTCTTCGGGAATCAAAGTCTTAACTGTACCCTGGCTGGCCACCGGCATAAAAGCCGGTGTGGGCACGGTACCATGAGCGGTAATAAGTCTACCGATTCGGGCTCCGGTATCGGTGCTGCTTTTAATGACCGTGAAATACTCGTCTATCGTTGGCTTTCCTTTTCAGTAGGGATGATTCGTAGAGCCGTGAAACTATCTCCCGGCTCTGGCGCGGCAGTGGTCGATAAACTTGCGGACGGAGCGGGCTGCCTCTGCTACATTTGAGTACGTCGGAATTCGAGCCGCGGCGTACCTGGCCTGCATTCCCGCGAGTATCTTCCACCGTTCGCTGGATGGCACGTCTCCGGTGGCCGGCTCACTGTTAACCACAGCTACTACCGGCTTTCGTTTCTCATTGAACAGGCTTATGAATCTCTCGGCCTGGCCGGCGGCCAGCCCCTTCCATAATTCGGTTAAGAAGGGATTGTCGTCGCTGAATTCGCCCAGCAAAAAATCGAACTGTGGACTGGATACCATGAGTGCCGGTAAAGTTTTCATTATCACATCAAAACCCCCTGCCACGGCACCCATTATGGAGATATCGATCGGGTTTCCCACCCAGTCCCAGATTTCCGGCGCCTTAACCTTCAGTTCTTGCCTGATTTCCTCGGGCATAGGCGGAACCACAAGGCCGGCCTCCTCGCAGATATCAGCAGCCATCACCGACAGCCCACCGCCGGCGCTCATAATTCCAACTCGATATCCTGTAATTGGCGGCAGGAAGGAAAAAACGACCAGGAGGTCTACCAGTTCAGTCAAGTCTGCGGCTGGCACAACTCCCGCTTTTTTAAACGCCGTTTCCCATACGGACAACGAACCGGCAATAGCCGCCGTGTGTGAGGCAACGGCTCTGGAGCCGGATGAACCACGTCCACCCTTAATGGCAACTACTGGTTTACTCCGCGCCGCGTTGCTCAAAGCCTTCAGAAATTTCCGGCCGTTCTTTATGCCTTCAAAATAACCGGCAATTATCTCGGTCTCCACGTCCTGAGCCAGGTAATCAAGGAAATCGCTCTCGTCGATGTCGAGGGCATTGCCATAGCTGATGACCTTGCTGAATCGAAGACCGCGCAGTTCCCCGTAGCGGGCAAGCATGGTGGACGAACCGCCGCTTTGAAACACAGCGCCGATGTTGCCGCCCTCTCTGGGCAAATTGTAGCCGTTACCCAGCCCGCCGGCTGGGTAATAGATACCCATGCAGTTCGGGCCTATAAGCCGTATACCAAGACTTCTGGCTGCCTTAAGCATCTCGATTTCAAGCTCTTTGGCCTCCTTCCGTCCAGTCTCGCTGAGACGCGCCGTAACCAGATGAACGATCTTTACCCCTTTAGCCGGGCACTCGGCCAGCATGTCGAGGACCAGAGCTGCAGGCAGGCAGCAGATTACGTAGTCGACGTTTCCGGGTATGCCCGTTAGCGAGGGATAGGCTTTTACTCCAAGTATGGTTTCTTTATTTGGATTAATCGGGTAAATCTTGCCTGTGTAACCATAGTCCATGACGTGCCTGAAAAACTGGTGGCCAAAGGACAAGGGGTCTTCTGAAGCTCCAGCCACGGCAATAGATGCCGGGTGAAAAGCGGTGTCCAGTGCATGTTTAAGAGTCGAATCCATTATCAGATTAACCAGATATCAAGTGCCATGGCCAGGAAAATGATGCCGAGGTAGGGAAAAGCCGAAAGTTTATATACCTTCCAGGCCGCGCTGGAACTCATAGAAAATAATAACCTGGTATTGGCGTAAACCATTATGACCCCGAGAACAATGGCTGCAATTAGATACAGTTGATGCAATCCGAGATAGAAGTAAATTAGTATTGAAACGCCTAATAGCAATATGGATAATCCAAACAATATTTTCAGAACATTCTTTACCTGCCAGCTAAGCGGGAAATAGCGTAGTCCCGCGTTTAGATAGTCTTCACGGTTGGCAATCATCAGCGTCCAAACATGAATAGGGGTCCAGATAGCCACCAGAACGCACAACAACAATATTTGGATATCAAAGGCGGGATTTATCGCCAACCAGCCTATAAGCACCGGGCTGCATCCGGCGACTATACCCAGAAATGTGCACGAAATCGTCTTGCGCCATACTGAGGAGGCTACGACCCCGATTAGGCCCACTGCAAAGCAAAGCGGGTTCAATACCCAGGCTAAAGCCAGGCTGACGACAATCAGCGAAATGATAAGCGGTAAAGCTTTCTCTGCCGGATAAATACGACGGGAGGGTAAAGAGCGTCGGCAGGTCCTCGCCATTCGGGCATCGACATCGCGGTCAAGGTAATTAGTTAGGCCGTTGGAACCGGCGCTGCCCAAGAGCACTGCAACCAGAACCAATATAAAAACCAGCGTGGGTGGATAGCCTCGAGCCGCAATAACTGCCGATGTAATACCCAGAAAGGTAAGCAGGCCGGTCTCCGCGGGCTTCAGGACGTTAATATAGTCTAAGAACGAAGCCCGCTTGGCCAAGGCGATGGTCAAGGCCTAATCACCTCCTCCAGCACCTCCGTTACGTCGTCGCGCGGGACATCATTTCGTATAACTGCCTGGCCGATGTCCCTGAGCAACACCCATCGGATATGCTTTGCCCTAACTTTTTTATCCAGCTCCATAGCGGACATGACATCTTTCAGGGCCACACCCCGACAATCCAAAGGCAAGCCAAACTTCTCCAGTATAGCTTCCTGCCGTTCTACAACCTCTCCGGAAAGAAGTTTTAACCTGTGACTTAACCTGGCAGCGGCCATCATACCGATGGCGACCGCTTCGCCATGTAGAAATCGGCCGTAGCCGGTGGCAGCCTCAAGTCCATGGGCAACCGTATGCCCGTAGTTCAATATGGTCCGGATTCCTGTTTCTTTTTCATCTTCAGAGACAACATGGCATTTAAGAGCCGCGCTGCGAGCCACAACTTCCGTAGTAATGTCCGGTTTCAATTTAACTAACTCCTCGACATTGGCCTCAAGCATTTTTAGAAACTCGGCATCGAGGGCCAATCCGTGTTTAATAACTTCAGCCCATCCCGAAGTTAGCTCCCTTTCAGGTAATGTTATCAGGGTCTTGACATCAGCCAGTACGAGGCACGGCTGATAAAAAGCACCTATCAGGTTTTTGCCTCGAGGGTGGTCGACCGCCACTTTGCCGCCGATGCTGGCATCGGTCATGGCTATAAGGCTCGTGGGCACCGGCAGCCAGGGGAGCCCCCTTAAAAAAGTAGCGGCCACAAACCCGGCTAGGTCGCCAACCATGCCCCCACCCAAAGCTACAATTATGTCATTCCGCTCGATCCGGTGCTCAATAAGATAGTCGTAAATTTTAACAGCCTGAGAAATGTTCTTGGACGCCTCGCCTGCAGGAACGGTAATCGAATTGACTTTGAATCCAGCTTTTTCCAGCGATTCTCTGGCATCTGCGCCGTAAATAGAGAAGACCATATCATCACTGATTACATTGGCTGTGCCGGATAATCCGACGCGCTTCATCTTTTCCCCGAGTTGCTCCAGTATTCCCCATGAAACAAAGACGGGATATTTCGATGACGAAGTCTCAACATGACAGGCAACGCCGGCTTCCACCGGCTGTTGGCGACAGTGCCGGTTTACATATTGCCAGCCCCTGGACACTTCTTGAACCACCTCATCGACGGTCAGGTAATCGGTGTGGATGGTCCAGTCCGCAGCCGCATAGTAGGGCTGCCGCTTGGCCTTAAGCTGTTTTATGCGCTCCAAAGGGTCCCGACCCGCCAGCAGCGGCCGTACCACGGGATTAGTCGGATATCGGGCGTCATCCTGTAATCGCTGAAATATGGTTTTGGGTCTGGCTTCCAGACAGACGACCACGCTGGTCTGAAGAAGCATGTCGCGGTTTGCGGGGTCGACGACGGCGCCACCACCGCAGGCTATCACCACCCTGTCCTGTTCGGCGACTCTCTTTAATACCTTACGTTCGAGCTGCCTGAACTTTTCTTCGCCGTCTTGCTTGAAAATTTCGGGTATGGTCTTGCCGCTGAGTTTCACTATTTCATCATCGGAATCTATGTATTTCCAGTTCCACCATTCAGCTAATTTCCGGGCAACGACGGTTTTACCCGTAGCTGAAAACCCGACGATGGCGATTTTATTTTTTTCGTGTTGACTCCGCATAACGATTTTCTGCATTAATCGAGTTTAAATAGTTTTTATAGTTGGCAGTTGTTTCTTTTAAATTATCCCCGCCGAACTTTTCCAGCATGGCATTGGCCAAGACGAAGGCCAGCATGGCTTCCCCTATAACACCCGCTGCCGGGACAACACAGATATCGCTCCGCTCGTAATGCGCCTCAGCTCCTTTTCCGGTACGCAGGTCGATGGAGGGTAATGGTTTGCCCAGCGTAGCGACGGGCTTTACGGCTGCCCGGACTATGATCGGCTCTCCGTTGCTCATTCCACCCTCGATACCTCCGGCATTGTTCGTAGCCCTTCGCCAGGGCGTGGGGGCGCCTCTAGAGGCCGCTTGAATCACGTCCTGGGCCTTTGAACCTTTAGTGGCCGTTATATACCCCATACCTATCTCAACGCCTTTCACAGCTGGCACGCTGGCTACAGCCTGCGCGATTTGTCCGTTGAGGCGCCGGTCCCAGTGCGCATGGCTGCCTAATCCTATCGGAACACCCGTGGCAATCAGTTCGAAGATGCCACCCAGGGTGTCGCCCTCGGCCTTAGCCTCATCGATAGCCGCCATCATCAATTTTTCCGTGTCGGCGTCGGTGCAGCGAAGCGGCGACTTCTCCGCTTTTTGCCAGTCTATCGACTTTTCCGCCTTAACGCTGTGCTGCCCGATACTGACGGTATGACTGTGAATGAATATACCGAACTCATCAAGGAATCTCCTGGCCACCGCACCGATGGCTACTCTGGCCGCGGTCTCCCGGGCGCTGGCACGCTCCAGGATAAGCCTTATGTCCCCGACACCGTATTTCACTATGCCGGCGAGGTCGGCGTGTCCCGGCCGGGGAGTGGTTACCGGCTCAATTTTCTTCTTTGCCGGGCCGACACTCATTACATCCCGCCAATCCTCCCACACTTTATTCCAGATTAACAGGCTAATTGGGCTGCCAATGGTAACGCCTTGACGGACTCCCGACATAATTTCCGCTTTGTCATGCTCAATTTTCATGCGGGCACTTCGGCCGTAGCCCGCCTGCCGCCGCTGGAGGTCACGAGCGATATAATCCTCGCTAATCGGCAGGCCGGCAACTATGCCCTCTATGATGGCTACCAGGCCCTTGCCATGCGATTCGCCGGCAGTGAGAAAACGTAATTGACCCATTACTTCTGTTGCCTCCGGTTCGACTAACGATATTCCGGCTGCGGATAAGGATTAGTTAACGTGTCCAAAAGGATAATATCATGTGCACTCAGAGACATCGGTTGAATGAGATTCCTCAGTTTCTGTATACTTAACCCGAGCAGGTCGTTCAGCAGCGAGGGCGTCTCTCGTTTATAGTATTCTACCTCGGGTTCGGAAATACCGGCCAGGTTCGCCGCAGCGTCTATGGCGGTCTGCAGCCCGCCTAACTCATCAACCAGACCCATTTCCTTGGCCTGCGTTCCGGTGTACAGCTGCCCCGTGGCTAGAGCCCTCACCTTATCCTCGCTCAGGTTTCGGCCCTTGACTACAACCTGTACAAATTGAGCATAGAGCTGGTCGGTCATGGTCTGCTCAATAGCCCTTTCTTCGGGAGTCAGTTCTCTAAATCCGGCGTACATATCCTTATGCTCGCCGGCTGTAATGACCTGCATGTCTATGCCCAGCTTATCGAACAGTCCCTTGAGATTGGGCAATTCGGAAATAACTCCTATGCTGCCGGTAAGAGTTCCCGGCAGGGCCACAATTTTATCGGCCCCCGCCGATATATAATATCCACCCGAAGCTGCCAGGTCGCTCATGCTGATGACAACAGGTACTTTCACCTGCTCCAACAAATTGACGATTTCCTGCGAAGCGGCTACACTCCCTCCCGGGCTATTTATTTGAATCACGATCGCTTTCACGCGGCTGTCGTTTTTAGCTCGTTCTAACTCGGTTCGGACTAATTCCGGCGTAATGGCACCGCCGCCAAAGAATAAGCTCGTTGAGCTTTCGTACTGTATCGGCCCGCTAAGGGATATTACAGCTACTCTATTCTGAGCTAGAGCACACGACGTTCCCAAGGAAGACAAGACAATCAGAGCCACAAGACATATAATTGTCGTCAACTTGTTCATAACTCAGCCTCCCGAACCGGCCAGGGCTTTTTTAGCAGCGTCTAACATTATGTCAATTGGCGCTTCCCTGCCCGTCCACAGTTTGAATGAAGCAGCCCCCTGATAAACCAGCATAGGCAAACCACCTAAGATACCGGCTCCCGCTACCTCGGCTGCTGTCAACAGTGGCGTCTGTAATGGATTATACACTAAGTCGTAAACGAGAGCACCTTTGGGAATGGCATCCTTCGGCAGAGGTGATTTCCCTTCATCCGGCGAATACCTCATGCCCAAGATAGTACAGTTGACAATCAACTGACAGCCACTTGTTTCCTTTTCAATTTCCGGGCTCGGCAACGCTATAGACCTGATACCAAGCTTAACGTCGCTTGTCGCCGCCCATTGTCTGAGAGCCTTTGCCAGATTGTCAGCCTTGCCCAAGGAGCGATTAGCGATGATGATAGAGCCAACTTTCTCCGACACAAGCTTGAAGCTAACAGCTCTAGCGGCACCACCGGCACCTAAAATCATGACATCTTTATTTTTAGGCTCAAACCCGGCATCTTCGCGCAGGGCTTTCAGGAAACCGCAACCGTCGGTATTATGTCCTGCTAGCTTGCCATCCTTATTCAGCACTGTATTCACGGCGCCCACAATTCTGGCAAGCTCAGCCAACTCATCCATAAGGCCAATCAAGGTCTCCTTATAAGGAACGGTTACGTTCGCTCCTAGATTCCGAGGTTGCCGCAGGCGATTTATGACCGATGTCATATCTCCGGCTTTTACTTCCCAGGATTCGTAACGTATATCCAGCCCGTAGTAGTCTAACGCTGCCTGCTGGAACTCGGGAGATATCGAATGCTTGAGTGGATAACCGATAAGGCCGATATATTGCGTCACCGGTCGCCGACTTTCAGGCTGTCCAGATAACCCTGCAGGATATAAGCAGCCGCGGCGTCGTCACGCGGCGTCTTTCTAACCTTCTTATTTCCGGCCTGACTGAGCAAGCGCTGGGCGCCAACGGTCGACAGGCGCTCATCCCTTAACTGAATATCAGCACCGGTCTTCTGGGAAAGCTTATCAACAAACTCTTTAACCTTGCTTGCCTGTCTACCTGTAGTGCCATCTAGTGAATAAGGCATACCCACTATTATGAGTTTTATGTCGTGGTTATCGACCAGCCGCACAACGTCGTCAATAGCGGCGGAATCCTCATCTCTGGCTATTATTGCGTTGGGACTGGCGATAATTCCCTCGGGGTCGCTCATAGCGACTCCTATCCTTCGGTCCCCAACATCCAAGCCCAATATGCGCATAGCGATTTATGCTCCTTCGTTTTGCACCAATCGTTTGACGATTCCCAGAGCTTCATCAATCTTGGTTTTGTCCTTGCCGCCGGCCTGCGCCATGTCCATTTTGCCGCCACCACCACCACCAGTAACTGCAGCTACCTGTTTCACAATGTTGCCCGCGTTCAGCCCTACTTTTACCAGATCGGGAGTAACCATGGCTACAAAGGACGGCTTTCCATCCTGTACCGTCCCCAGCACGATGACGGCGCTCTTCAACCTGACTTTTAATGAATCTCCCATCTGCCTCAATGTCTCCAACGAAGCGGACGGCACCTTGGCCGACAATACAGTTATGTCATTGACCTTCTCGGCTTTATCCAGTAAAGATTCTACCGTATATTTCGCCAGTTCTTTTTCCAGAGAGCCGCAGCGTTTGCGCTCGCTCGCCAGTTCATCAATCAATCCTTTGATCTTTTGGCTGATATCTGTCGGCGAACTACGCAATTCATCGACCAGGGCCTTAATAGTTGATAACGAATCTTTTACCAGCTCCTCAGCTTTTCTTCCGGTAACGGCTTCGATACGCCGAAGACCCGTGCCAATGCTGCTTTCCGACGTTATCATAAAAAAGCCTATCTCGCCGGTGGCTTTAACATGCGTGCCACCGCAGAGTTCGGTACTTATCGGAGGTTCACCTATTTTCAGCACCCTAACTTTGTCTTTATATTTCTCGTCAAAAAGGGCAATGACTTTTCCGCTTTCAATATCTTTTTTAATCTCCTCATAGGAGACCTCTTCGCTTTCTACTCGCAGATTCTCTCTAATGCGCTCGTTAACGATGTGTTCTATTCTATCAAGTTCTTGTTTACTAACTGGGCTCAATTGAGAGAAATCAAACCTGAATCCATCGGCATGTACTAATGAACCCCTCTGCTGGACATGGCGTCCCAACACCTGGCGTAGGGCAGCTTGAAGTAAATGAGTTGCCGTATGATTCCGGGCAATGTCAAAGCGGCGCTCCATATCAACCGAAGCTTCAACGGGATCCATTTCCGAGATAGCCCCTTTAACAACATGACCCAGGTGAATTATTGCGCCTTCACCTAAATCGCCGTAAGGCGACCAGATGGTATTATCGATGTCGATCTGGCCGGAGCCTCCGACTATCTTGCCGGTATCGCCTACCTGCCCACCCATCTCACCGTAGAAGGGCGTCTCCTCAAGGTCAACTGCAACCTTCTGGTCTTTACTAGCAGACGAAATAATGTGCCCGGAATCTTGATCTAATATGCGACGCACCTTGGAACTACTTTTTAATCTTTCGTGTCCGACAAATTTAGTTGGCTCAGAAGTAAGTTTTTTCTGGACCTTATCCTTAATTGGAATCCTATCAGTGGGCGCAAGGCTAAATTTATGCCCGGCCCTGGCTCTTGCCCTTTGTTTTTCCATCTCAGTCTCAAATCCTTCGACGTCGGTATCTAATCCTTTCTCCCGGGCGATTTCGACAGTTAACTCAAGCGGAAAACCATAAGTGTCCCAGAACCTGAAGGCTTCCTCACCGCTAATGCTTTTTCTCTTATTTTTTAAAGCTTCATTCACCGCCTTTTCCACCAGACTAATTCCGGCATCCAGCGTGCTGGTAAATTTCTCTTCTTCCACCTTGACTACGTCGTGTATTAGATTCTTGTTCGCCGCCAGCTCGGGGTAAACATGTCCCATCCTATCAATGACGGCTTCCGCCATCTGGCTGAGGAACGGCTTATCCACACCCAATTTCCTGCCGAAGAAGCAGGCCTTCCTTAGGACCCGGCGAAGCACGTAGCCTCTCCCATCGTTGGAGGGAATAACGCCGTCCGCAATCAGGAAGGTTATACCCCGGCTATGTTCAGCGACTATTCTTATCGCCTGGTCGCTGTCCGGATTTTTCCCGTACGGTACACCCGTTAGTTTTGCTATCCTGTTTAGTAATGGAGCAAACAGGTCGGTGTCATAGACCGAGGATACTCCTTGCATTACGGCGGCCGTTCTTTCCAACCCCATGCCGGTATCGATATTGGGTTTCGGCAAGGGTGCGCGTTTGCCTTCCTTGTCCTGATTATACTGGGTAAATACCAGATTCCATATCTCTGAAAAACGGCCGCAGTCGCAGCCGGGTCCACATTCCGGTTTTCCGCAACCGACGTCAACGCCGAAATCATAGTGTATTTCACTGCAGGGGCCGCAGGGACCTGAATCGCCCGCTGGTCCCCAGAAATTATCCTCCTCGCCCAGCCGGACTATTTTGTCTTCAGGGAATCCGATCCGACGCCAATATTCAAAGGATTCATCGTCGTCCAGATAGACCGATACCCACAGTTTTTCCGGCTTGACCTTCAACCTCTCGGTAACGAATTCCCATGCCCAGGAAATAGCTTCTTTCTTGAAGTAGTCGCCCACACTGAAATTGCCCAGCATCTCGAAAAAGGTCAAGTGCCTGGCATCCCCGACCGAGTTAATGTCTGTGGTACGAAAGCATTTCTGACATGAGGCCAGGCGTTTACCTGGAGGCACAGCCAGGCCGAGAAAGTAAGGTTTGATCTGCACCATGCCGGCCGTAGTCAACAGCAGCGTCGGGTCCCCTGCGGTACCAGAGAGGAACTGGGAATAACTATATGCTGTTTTTCCTCGAAATAAGTTAAAAACGCCGTTCTTATCTGGTCACTGTTCACGATTTATCCTCTGTGTGGATTTTAAAGAAGTATCTCGATAGTGTCAATGTGTCCATCCGAACAAATAATCACGCAGTTTCTCTGCTCAGCTCAATTATGCTAAAATTTGAGCGTATCCGGAGTTAAAAATGCCGCTGTATGAATATCGGTGCGAGCACTGCCATCGCAAAGTAACTCTATTCTCGCATACCTTTTCCGGCGATGCGCCTCCCTGTCCGATGTGCGGTAACGAAACCTTACGCCGGCTGCTGTCTACCTTCGCAGTGCGCAGCAAGACTCATAAGGACGTTTACGAAGATATCCTGTCCGATTCCAAGTTAACCCGTGGTATGATGGCCGATGACCCCAAGTCTCTAGCGGAGTGGAACCGTAGAATGAGCCAGGGTGAAGAGGTGGCGCCGGAATATGAGGATATGGTAGGCAGGATGAAAAAAGGAGAAATGCCTTCGCCAACGCCTGGTGATATACCGGACACAAGCGATTGAGGCTACGTACTATGCCTGTATATGAATTTTACTGTCCTACCTGCCGGAAAAAGAGCAGCTTTTTAGTTAGAACTAATTCCTCTTTCGAGCCGAAATGCTCGGTCTGCGGCAGCGCCGACGTTAAGCGTGTTATTTCCTCGTTTGCTTATCACAAATCGCTAAGCACCATATATGAAGAAAGCGGTGACCCCGGGAGTTCCGAAAATACGAACTACTATAAAGACCCCAGGAATATCGGCAGGTGGACTGAGAAAAAATTCAAAGACATGGGCATGGAGATGCCGAGCGAAATTAAACATAAAATCCAGGCTGCCAGGGAGGGCGAGCTGCCAGAACCGGTAAAGGACCTGCAAAGTGCCTCTCCAGATTCTTCGTATCATTGATGCCAACTGCAATCGCATAGGCGAGGGACTGCGCTTCCTAGAAGACGTCTCCCGCTTTCTATTGAACGATGCCTCACTTAGCAGGCAACTGAAGCAGATTCGGCATAATGTGATCACCAAACTAAATCAATTCGGACCCGGCCTTATTTCACCCAGAAGCGCAGATACCGATGTCGGTGTCGGAACGAGTATCAGTCATCAGCAGGACATATCGTCACTGGTCACAGCCAATGCTAGAAGAGTCGAGGAAGGACTACGAGTAGTCGAAGAGCTCAGCAAGCTGCCCGAATTAAGTGTTAAGCTGCGCTCCAAAGACTTCGAGGCCATGCGGTTCAATATCTATACGCTACATCGCGAACTTATCTCCAGGGTGACGCGACGTCAGAAAATAGAACGATTGACCGGGCTCTACGTCATCATCGATACTCAGACACTGGGTCCCGGTAACGCAGTGGAAGCCGCCCAAAAAGCTATAAGAGGCGGAGCCAAGGTTGTTCAGCTGCGCGGCAAGGAGCGCAGCAGAGCCGGGCTTCTGAATATGGCCAAACAACTCGCTGAACACTGTCGAAAGTCTGGCGTGCTTTTCATAGTCAACGACTATCTGGACATCGCCATCGCTTCGGAAGCGGACGGTATACACGTCGGGCAGGATGACCTTCCGTTGAAAATGATACGCCAGGAATTACCGGTTGACAGCATTATCGGCTTATCCGTGACGACTGCAGCCCAGGCGCAAAAAGCCGAAAAGGAAGGCGCAGATTATGTAGCGGTTAGCGCCGTATTCCCATCGCCGACTAAACCGGAAGCTAAAGCCGTGGGATTGGAGGGATTGGAGCGGGTTAAAAGAACCGTGTCCATTCCCGTAGTTGCCATTGGTGGCATAAACAGGCAAAATATCGGCGAAGTTCTATCCTGCGGTACCGACTCGGTGGCATGCATTAGCGCCGTGTTTGGCGAAAAAGATATTGAGGCTGCAGTTAGCCAGTTAGTGAAAGAAATTGAAAAACGAACAAAAAATAGCCAAAAATCTTGAAAAGCTAGCCGAGAAAATTCGCCTTAATTTCTCAGCTAAAGACGCTGCCAGAGAAAAAGCGCTACACATAAGCCGTGAGGTAATACGTTACTGTGCTAACTCGATCCGCGCCACCCATCGCCACGAGCCAGACAATGCCAACCAACTTTTAGCTTCAGCGCAAAATCTACTTAAAGAGCTTTCGCACAATGTGTTGCATCAGAACAGCGAACTTGCCTACGTAGGTTTTGTACACGATGCTCAAAAGGAATTTGCTGAAGCCAGCTGCACCATAGCCATTGTATCGGGTAAGCCTCTGGCGCAGCCGGAAGCGCTGGGGGTCAGCTATGCGGCTTACCTGAACGGTCTTGGTGAAGCGGTAGGCGAACTTCGCCGCTATATTCTCGACAGCTTGAGGCGGAACGACCTATCGAGGTGCGAGGAACTCCTGGCTATAATGAACGACATATACGCGACGCTAATGACGATGGACTATCCCGACGGTATCACCTACGGATTGAGGCGGACCGGCGATTCTGTCCGCGGTATTCTGGAGCGGACGCGAGGCGATCTGACTCTGGCCCTCAGACAGCAGGCACTGGAAGAAAAACTGGACCGTACAACCAGAATCAAAAAGTAAACGAATAACACGTCTGTACCAAAGTACAATCATATTTACACCAAAAAACATTGACTCTCAATATTAAAGAAGATAGAATTTCGAACTTGGTGGTCGAGTACAAATCAGCTTACCCAAATCATATTTTTATTAGGAGGTGATATGCCTGGTATTTTTTGGCTAGTTCCCATTGCTGCATTAATCACGTTGGTCTTTGCCATAATGCTGGCAAGGAATGTGCTGCGCTCTGATTCCGGTACGCCAAAAATGAAAGAAATCGGTGACATGATTTTTGAAGGCGCCTGGGCGTTCCTGAAGCGGCAGTACAGTACCATTGGTATTCTATCACTGGTGATCGCGGTTATTATCGGAGTTCTGGTTGCTGTGCTGGGGGGGAATAAAGGTATCGAAGGAATGACTCCCCTCGGTATCGGCTGGCGAACCGCAGTAGCCTTTTTAGTCGGGGCCCTGTGTTCCGGCGTGTCGGGCTTCGTGGGTATGTATATTGCGGTTAAATCTAATGTTCGTTGTGCCGCAGGTGCTCAAAAAAGCCTTACCAAGGCTGTTAACATTGCCCTAAGGGGTGGCGCCGTTTCCGGATTTTTAATCACTACTCTCAGTCTTATTGGTGTTACCGCTATCTTCTTCGCCTTTGGTGGCGCTACTAAACCTCAAATTGCCCCACATCTAATAGTTGGCTTTGGTTTTGGCGCCAGTTTCGTTGCCCTCTTCGCGCAGCTGGGTGGCGGTATTTACACCAAAGCTGCCGATATGGGCGCTGACCTGGTGGGCAAAGTCGAAGCCGGTATTCCCGAAGACGACCCGCGCAATGCTGCAGTCATCGCCGACCTGGTTGGCGATAACGTGGGCGACTGCGCCGGCCGCGGTGCTGACTTATTCGAGTCGACCGCTGCTGAAAACATCGGCGCCATGATACTCGGCATTGTGGCCTACGTCGCTACTGGAAATATAGCCTGGATTCTTTTCCCGCTGGTGGTTCGTGCCTTCGGTCTCATCGCCAGCATGATAGGCATATTTGTAGTCCGCGCTAAAGAAAATGAAAACGCCATGAACGCGCTGAACCGCGGGTACTTCGTGGCCATTGCCTTATCGATTGTTGGCATGGCCGCAACCATATACTTTATGTTGGACAACTGGTGGCTCTTCGCCGCCGGTGTAGTCGGTATTCTGACCAGCGTGGCTATCATATACATTACTCAGTACTACACCGAATCGCGATACAAGCCGGTAAAAGACATTGCCGAAGCGTCTAAGACCGGTCCGGCCACCAATATCGTAATTGGTATGGCAGTAGGATTCGAGACGACGCTGGCGACTGCTGTAATAATCGGAGTAGCTCTATTGCTAGCCTACTGGTTCGGCAGCTTGAGCGGTATTCCCGGTGCCGGTGCCTTCGGTACCGCCGTAGCCACCATGGGCATGCTTATGACCTGCCCTTATGTGTTATCAATGGATACATTCGGTCCTATTACCGACAACGCTAACGGCATCAATGAAATGGCTGGTGCCGGTAAAGAAGTGCGCAAAATTACCGACCGCCTTGATGCCGTCGGCAATACCACCAAAGCCTTGACCAAAGGATACGCCATGGTTTCCGCCGGCTTGGCGGCTTTCTTGCTATTCCAGGCTTATCTGGACAGGGTTTCCTTCCTGAAGTTCGGCGTTGAAGGTCAATTCAACGTTGTGGATATAGCCAAGATCGACGTCTTCGTCGGAGCCTTACTGGCCGTAATGCTGGTTTACTTGTTTAGCTCCATGGCAATTCGAGCCGTCGGTAAAACTGCGGGCAAGATAATCCAAGAAGTACGGCGTCAGTTTAAGGCCGACCCCGGTATAATGAAAGGGACCTCGAGACCCGACTATGCAACAGCTGTTGATATCACTGCTCGCGCCGGTCTGCGCGAGATGATCGCCCCAGGACTTCTACCCGTTCTAGCCCCAGTGGTCATCGGTCTCGTCTTTAAGTGGCTAGGTTTTGATGGAGCTATGGTAGTAGCAGCACTCCTCATGGTAGGCACCATCGGAGGCATTATGCTGGCCTCCTTCATGAATAACGGAGGCGGTGCCTGGGACAACGCCAAGAAGATGATCGAAGACGGTCAGCTCAAGGATGAGAAGGGAGTTGTAATAGGTAAAGGTTCCTTCACTCATGCCGCGGCCGTAGTCGGCGACACCGTTGGCGACCCGCTTAAAGATACTGCAGGACCTTCACTACACGTACTGGTGAAACTGTTGGCCACCATTACCTTGGTGATGTGTCCGCTGTTTATCTAACGGATCGAAGATAAGTCTGCAGACAGCAGAAAATTAAATAAAAGGGGCAATCATAAAAATGGATTGCCCCTTTTTTCTTCTCCGATTGTGGTGGCCGGACCGTGTCCCGGGTAGACTATCGTCTCATCCGGCAAAACAAAAAGCTTATTTTTAATGCTGTTCATAATTTGTTCGAAGCTGCTTCCCGGGAAATCCGTCCTGCCTATGCCATAGTTAAATAACGTGTCCCCGCTGAAGAGGACCCCCTGCCCGTAAAGACTGATACCGCCCGGACTGTGTCCCGGTGTATATAAAACTTTAAACTTTAAATTGCCTACATCGATGCTATCGCCGTCCTTAAGCAATCTTTCCGGTTTGGGCGGTGGACTGAAAGAACCCCCGGTCATGCTAGAAAACATCCTGGAAAACATCCCCATGCCACCCTTGGCTTCATTCTCGTGAATGGCGTAATCGGCTCCCGTAGCTTCCTTAACTTGCGACAAAGCACCGATGTGGTCGATATGGGCGTGGGTAATAACGATAAGAAAAATCTTTAGTCTGGAATCGTTTACGGCAGTCAATATCTGCCTGGCATCGGCTCCGGGGTCGATGATCAGTCCCGGCCCGCCCGTTTCGGAGCCAACAACATAGCAATTAGTGCCAAAAGGACCGACGACCAGAGTTTTCAGAATCATTTTCGGGCTCTTTAGAGAACGGGAGTTAAAATTGACTCAAGCGCTATGGCCTCAGGTGGCTCTTATTTCCTCGCGCATAAACTTGATGTAAGAGCCGGCAAAACACAGGGCTGTCAATCCTATTAAAGTTATGATCTGCGGCCAGGCTATTAGAAGGCTCTGGTTTAATGGCAAAGGATTCGGCTCGAGCCCTGTATAGTATAGACTTACGACAAACATTACCGGATGACTGGGTATGAGAATCGCTTGTATGCTTTGCCCATACAATGCTATGGGAGATATCAAACTAACATAGCTAGCAATTTGGTCATTGTTGGTGATAGAAGCCGCGATTGAACCAATTAGCGGCACAAAAATTAAGACAAATATCCAAACGCCTATTGAGGCTAGAGCAGATGTAGCAACCCGACCAAAAAGCACAGAAAAAAGAATCGCCAATGCCAGCCAAAAAGCTCCATATACTACGGTGATAAATATAAAAGTGAAAAGTCTCAGTATCTCCTCCGCCCCCGGAGGCACCCCGATCATTCTCAACCCGATACCACTGATGAGCCCGACCAGACTTATCACCAGTATAGCGATTGTCATCAGCCCTGCCAGAAATTTGCCGTTAATTACTGTGTCCCTGTAAATAGGCTGCGATGATAGCCTGCTAAGATTGCCGCTGGTGCGTTCACTGTTAATAGCATCAAACCCAAGTACAATTCCGAGTATAGGTATGAAGAAAGACATAAAAAATGGGAACGATAATAATTGGCTGTCTCCCATCACGGTAAACAATCTGAGAAAGATGTACTGAGTAGTTTCAGTTACTCCGGCCCTTATATTTTGTGCCGCCACGAATATTGTTAGTAACACCCCGCCCCCAAACATGATGAGAGCCAGGATGATAAATCGCATACTATTGAAATTATCAGCTAGCTCTTTCCTGAATACTGCCATTAAACCTTTCATGGCTGCGGCTCACTAAAATATTTCATATAGATTTCATCCAGGCCGAATTCCTCCATTTTCATCTGAACTATCAAACTATCACAGTCAGCAGCCGCTCGAGCGATTTGACGTCTTAAGTCGTTCTCACAGCTTATAAGCAGAATGTCGCCGTTTCTTTCCACCCCGGTCACACCTTCGACCTTCTCAATCAATTTAACAAGCTTGCTGGATGGTTCGGCTAGCTGTACTTCAATTCTCACTTTGCCGCCCGCGATTTTCTCTCTGCCGAGTTGGTCTACAGACCCCTGGGCTACCAGGCGCCCTTTGGCAAGTATACCGACCTGAGTACAGATTTTCTGTACGTGATGCAGCTGGTGCGAAGACAACATAACAGTTACGTTTCGTTTGGCCATGTTTTTAATGAGGGCCAGAACCTGTTCAATTCCCTCAGGGTCTATCCCTGCCGTCGGCTCATCGAAGAAAGCCACTTTAGGGTCCTTTATCATGACATCAGCAATGCCCAGTCGCTGTTTCATGCCATGGGAAAAGGTGCCGACTTTCGCCTCGGCCTTGTCTGATAAGCCAACTATATCTAAGAGTTCGTCTATCTTCTTTGAGGCCATCTTCCGTGTCAGGCCGTTTAATGCCGCTATATAATCTAAGTTCTCTATCGCAGTCAAATCATCATAGAAACCGACCTTCTCCGGCAAATAGCCGGCCAGTTGCTTGACTTTCACGGGCTCTTTCGTGGAATTATAACCGCAAATGGTGGCCGTGCCGGATGTCGGGTCGGTAAGGCCGAGCAGCATTAACAGCGTCGTTGTCTTTCCGGCTCCGTTAGGACCAAGAAAGCCGAATACCTCACCTTCGGTAACTGACAGATTCAACTTGTCTACGGCAACGAATTTACCGTAGTTCTTAACCAGGTCCCTGGTTTCTATAATGACTTTGTCATTCATAACGTTATTAACGTCTACCCAGGCGAATAAACATATATCCCAGGCCAGCTACAATTAGAACTACAAACGCAATACCTATCCAACCCCAGAGCGGAGAGGTTAAAACGGTAACTCTAAGGTCGAAGCTACCGAACGCATTTTTAGCCTCGGGCTGTGCGGAAATAGTAACCAGATAGTCCCCCGATATCGATTTCGGAGCTGGCTTTATGTCTACTTGAACCTCCCGACTGTCGCCTGCCGGCAACAAATCTATCTCGCTCGGCTCGAAAGTGACGCTCCAGCCTGTGGGGCTGCTCGTCTTCGAACTAAATTGAATTTTTTCCAGGTCAGCGGTACCGGTATTATTAACCGAAATGTTCAGGTAATTGTCTTTTCCTGAAGTAGCGTTAGTATTGAGTAACCCCGTAGAGCTTTTGATTTCCAGGTCGTATTTGGCATTTACCACGGCGGTAAGGTCGATGCTGTCTTTGATGTCTCCCGAACTGGCGGCCACTGAGATCTGGTACTCCCCTGGTGCAGGCGGTCGATACGAAATAGGCGTTACCATCACCGATAGAGTATCCGGGTACGTTTTAGTAGGGTCGAGCATGATAGCTGAGATTTGCGAACTACTGCCATAGCTGGGCGTGATGGAGTAAGTAAAACCATCGGGTACCTTAGCTTGAAGGTCAAAGCGACGAGACTCCTTGCCTCCTGTGTACTGTATATCGACTGTGTAAGAGAAAGATGCACCGGCATAATTGCTTATCGAAGGATATTGGCAACTAAGCGTGACTTTTTCGGTTCCGGATGACGCCTGGTTTGGTATTAAGGCAACTGCCTGTTGGCTAACCTCCGGTAGTGCCTGTGTCACTGAACTTATTACGAGCCCACCGAGAAGAGCCGACACCACAGCTATACAGGCTACCAAGTAAGTCCATTTGAATCGTCTCATATCGAACCTCCCTCAAAATAAAAGCCCGTCAATAGACAGGCAACGAAGAAAACGATCTCAATTATCAGTAGATAACTTTACCTAAAAGAAGATTTAACTGTCAAGTAAGGCAAGGCCAGGACTATTTTATGGCCATATACTCCCCAAAAAACCTGATACGTTATGGTTATTATATATTTTTAGTGGCAATTATATGACTTTTTTATACGCATTTTGCCATAGTTTATAAGAGAGGTTAATTAATTTGACTGTTTCATAAGTTCGTCCGGCTTGTGAAAAGCCGCCTGATGATTGAGTACTCAACAAAAGGATATAATATGCGACCTTTTCTGCCAAATAAATTGAAATTCCTCGGTTACACGATAAGTAATTTGATCATGAGGCATTACGAACTGGGCCATTTCAAACGGTATTTAAAGCTAAATAACATAGATTTTAGAAATAAGAGAGTACTGGACGTTGGTTCTGATTTAGGTTATATTCCCGCAATCATAATAGATGAGTTTCGCCCGAGCGAACTCTTCGCCCTTAACACGTTACTGGAAGAGAATGAGCTAGCCAGTCAAATCAAAATGCAACGAAGGCTATTCGGGGGAAGTATTGCTCACCTCTTCTTGCCTTCTAATAAATTTGATGCGGTTTTCGCATTTGACATGCTCGGCCACGTTACGGAACGTGACAGAGCTCTAAGGGAAATAAACAGGGTATTAAAGACCGGGGTCACACTGCTGTTGCATGAGCCAATGGCAAAACAAAGAAACAACGGCAACGATGATGCGCACATCAGCACTTCGGGAAAGCCTGGGTTGGGCTGGCCGGTACTGCATAAAGAACTATCCGACTCCGGTTTCCGCGCGATTGAAAAAAGACGGCTTTATCTGGGGACTTTACAGAGCTGCTTGTGCCAAAAAAGCAGTATGCCTGTTAAGTCGCTGTGCTAAATTGGGCAGAGTTTTAACCGCGCTGAAGTTCGTTTCTGGTGTTAATAAAGTTAATGAGGTTATCTCGGGCAACCATGCCAACCACCCTACCTTCCCATATCACAGGTACCTGGTTAATATCATTTTCAGTAAGAATCTGAAGAATATTCCCCAGGTCTTCGTTAGGTGAAACGGTTTTCATTTGACTGAGCGGTATCATCGCCTCTCTGACCAGTGTAGTGTTTCGCGCATCACGGTGGATGGCTCTCACATTACCCAGAGTCATCAGACCCTCTGTATGCCCGTCTGAAACAACGGGAAAGCAGCGACGTCCTGAACTTAGTATGTGCTCGTTGACCAAACGTTCAACCGTAATGTCCGGGGGTACAGTTGCGCAGTCCCGGGTCATGACCTCGCTGGCCGTGTGTCCTTTAAGCATATCCTGGAGCAACATCTGCCGGTAGCTGGAGCTGGCCGCGGTCTCCAGGAACCAGCCGATAAGTACCAGCCATATACCGTTGAAAATGTTGCCGGTGAAAGCCAGAAATACCCCGCCGATAATGAATAGAAATCCTATCCCCCGTCCTATGTTCGAGGCGATTCTAGTAGCGCTCTGCATGTTTTTGTTTCGCCACCAGATTATTGACCTGAGCACACGCCCACCGTCCAGGGGGAATCCGGGTATCAGATTAAAGACGCCGAGCAGAATATTAATTAATCCTAGGTAGTAAGAAATGGCGGCCACGAACTGGGCAGGCAGGCTGCTGAAACTGTGTAAGGCATAGAAAATACCGAGAAATATTCCACCGAGTACCAGGCTGCTGAACGGTCCGGCGGCGGCCATACGGAACTCGTCTCCCGCCGTCTTGGGCTCTCCGCTCATTTGAGACACCCCGCCAAGAAAGAAAAGGGTGATGGCCTGAATTTTAATGCCTTCTCGCAAAGCCACTATGCTGTGCATAAGCTCGTGGACCAGGACTGAGGCGAAAAATAAGAAGCTGGTTATTACTCCGGCGGTAATTTTCAACGTCAGGCTCCAGCTAGGATAGGTTTCCGGGAAATACAACGCCGCTAACGCCCAGGTCACCAGCAAGAAAATTAAAAACCAGGAATAGTGCAGTCTGAGTGAAATGCCGAATGCCTTCCCTATCGGTATACCGCCTCTGAACACTTATACGCTCCTTTTTAAGTCTACTTAATCAAGGCCTGTTGATATAGCTATTCTAGCGCGTATCAATGGCAAAGTCATAAAATCAAGGTAGCAAACGTTTGGACTGCACCCCTATGATTGGACAGAAAGGGTTAGGAGAGATTGGCGGGGTAGGTCACTAGCCTCCTGATTAAGCAATATCCTTTCAAAGTCATTTGGT
>Ga0116202_10000076_pt1 | contig 44111 bp, 41 predicted proteins | sample LakKivw325mmetaG_FD_94479 | JGI IMG/M metagenome (GOLD analysis project Ga0116202, IMG submission 94479) | Anoxic lake water microbial communities from Lake Kivu, Rwanda to study Microbial Dark Matter (Phase II) - Lake Kivu water 325m metaG | ecosystem: Environmental > Aquatic > Freshwater >... | reverse complement strand
TCGCGGACCTCGTAGCGGACTTCGACCTGCTCGGCGCTGTGATTGCGCAGTGCTTCAGAAAGACGGTCTCTCATGGGGACTGGCATGACGGAGATGGTGGTAAACACTGCATTCTAGCGCAGGCACACCGAGCGGAGCAACGACAACGTCGCAACGCCCCGCCTGCGCTTTCGCCAGGCAACCAGGTCATGACCATCGCGGCAGGACCTTCGAGTGCGAGCTTCACGACCATCGGGTGATGGACAGGCGCCACGAACGGAGCTACAGTGAGGACGCTTGTAGTTGAGTGAGAACATGGCCACAAGACAGACGACTCCATCAGCATCCTCAGCCCTGCTGTCGACGGCACAGGCCGCGCAGCTTCTCGGCGTCCATCCCAACACCATCCGCAACTGGGAGGACCAGAACCTGCTTCAAGCCTACCGCATCGGTCCGCGCCGCGACCGGCGCTTCCGCCGGGAGGACCTCGAGCGCTTCCTCGGCATCCAGGACAGCAACGCCGAGCCGGTCTAGCCTGACTGCGAGGCGCCTTTCCTCTGCCGCCACTCGTGGCGGCCGCTGGGCTTCGACCTCCCTTTCAGATATACTTGAAGGTGGCGGTCCGGCACGTGCTCCAGCCGCTCCCTTCACGAGCCGCACCTCCGTTCTGCTGACACCGAGAAAGGAGGGCGTGTGGATGAGGTCCAGTCTCATCGGGAAGATTGAGAAGGCAAGACGGTACGCTCAAGAACCAGGTCGTGTAACCCTCACCAGTCTTGCAGCCGACTTCCACGGCGAGAACGCCGAGCACAAGGTCAGCTACGGCGAGGGCAAGTGGAGCTGCACCTGCAGCTTCTTCGGGCAGTGGCAGACCTGCAGCCACGTCATGGCGCTGCAGGAGATGTTCAGGCCCGCCCTCTCCAAGGAAGCGCTGGCCTCGTTCCCGGAGGAATGACCCTCTACCCGTCGCGTCCCGGGCTGGAGGCCCGGTCCTCCGGCCCGCGTGGCCATAGTGTCGACAGAGAAGGCTGAGTCCGGCACAGCCGCAAGACCTCGGCGACGAGGTAGAGCGAGCCGGCGACGCAGACCGCTCCTCTTCTCCCTGCCATCCCGCGTGCAATCCACAGGGCGCGCGCCACATCCGGCTCGCACCACAGCCTCAACCCCAGGCCGGACAGCTTCATGGCGATATCGCGAGGCTCCGCCGCCCGCGGCTGCTGCGACCGCGTGACGACGATGCGCCCGCCGAGCCTCGACAATGCCGCCACCGCTCCGCGTATGTCCTTGTCGGAGGAAAAGCCCAGCAGGAACACCACGTCCTCAGCGCCGGACACCTGCTCGATGCTCTCCGCCAGCCGGCCCATCGACGCCGGGTTGTGCGCCCCGTCCAGGATGAGCAGCGGACTCTTCGCCAGCACCTGGAATCGCCCCGGCCAGTCGACCCGGGAGAAGCCCAGCTTCATACATTTGGCTTCCAGGGCGACACCCCTCGCCCGCAACGCTTCGACCGCCGCGACCGCAGTCGCGACATTCTCCGCCTCGTACGTACCGGCCAGCGGCACGCGGACGGTCCTCCGTCCGAACGGCCCGCGTACGCTGACGGTCTGGCCGTCGAGCGATCGCCGCACCACGTCGAACGTGACGTCTGCTCCGACCCGAACGAGCGCCACGCCACGCTCACGGCATGTCTCCTCCAGCACGCGCATCGCGCCGGGGAGCTGCGGCGCGGCTACAACCGTCGCCCCCGGCTTGATGATGCCGGCCTTCTCACGGGCTATCTTCTCGACCGTATCTCCAAGGACTGAGGTGTGCTCAAGGCTCAGCGGAGTGATGACGCAGACGTCCGGTCGAACCACGTTCGTGGCATCCAGCCTGCCCCCGAGTCCCACCTCCAGCACCTGAGCGTCCACGCGGAGCCTCCTGAAGTGGACGAAGGCCGTGGCGGTGAGCACCTCGAAGTACGTCAGCCGTCGCCAGCGCGGCTCCGCGGCGAGTTCATCCACGACCGGCCGCAGCCCTTCGAGCGTCGTCTGCATCTCCTCGGGGGTGATGGGAACGCCGTCGACGACGATGCGCTCACCGATGTGCAGCAGGTGGGGAGAGATGTACAGCCCCGTGCGAAGCCCGCAGGCGCTCAGCGCAGCCGCAACCATGGAGGCGACGCTCCCCTTGCCCTTGCTGCCCGCAACGTGCACCGAGCGCGGCCCGAACTGCGGTTCGCCCAGGCGGCGCAGCAACTCCTCAACGTGCGCCAGGTCGTAGTCGGCTGCGGCGAAGCCGAACTGTGGCAGCACCTCGTAGTTGACGAAGGAGTCCAGGTACTGTTCGACTTGCTTGTAGTCCATCCAGGAGACCCGGCAGCGCCTGGCGCACCGTGCTTCTTGCGCCGTGGCCGAGCGCCTCCTACAATAGCACAGCTCGCACTCGCGGAGGGTTACAGTGGCACAGCAGGTGTACTTCGAGGATGTGGCCCAGGGGCAGGAGATACCGGCCCTGCGCAAGCATCCCACGCGCCGGCAACTCGTCATGTGGGCCGGAGCATCGGAGGACTTCTACGAGATTCACTACGACACCGAGTTCGCCAGGGCGAACCAGCTCGGTGACGTCATCGTGCACGGCAGGCTGAAGGCCGCGTTCCTCGGACAGATTGTGACGGACTGGAGCAGCCCGGGCGGCGTGCTCCGCAAGCTGTCCTGCCGCTACAAGGGCACCGACCCCGCGAACGAGGACATGCTCATCCGGGGCGTCGTGACGGGCAAGCGGGTGGAAGGAGTCGAGCAGCTCGTCGACCTGGAGGTCTGGTCCGAGCGGCCGGACGGCACCAAGACAACAGTGGGCGCCGCCACCGTTTGCCTACCGGCAAAGGCGTCGGCCTGACCGCGGCACGACCGGAAGGAGAACAGGGCAGTGAGCGAGACCAAACCGACGATCGAGGACATGCAGGCGTACGTCAACGTCGAGGCGCCGCCACACGTACTCCACATCGAGAAAGAGCTGGTCCGTCGATTTCTCGAGGCGGTTCAGGACCGCAATCCGCTCTGGACGGATGAGGCCGCACCCGCGGGCGCCGGCTCGCTGGTCCCCCCGCAGCTCTTCTGCGCCATTATGACCATCGCGCGGTGCAGCTCAGAGACGGGCAAGATACCGGTGCCGGTCGCCACCATCCCACTGCCGCGACGCAACGTACTCGAGGGAGAGGAGACCTGGGAGTTCTTCGCCCCCGTGCGCGTCGGAGACACCATCACTTCCCACACGAGGCTCTCGGACGTGAAGCTACGCGAGGGCAGACTGGGTGAGATGTTCATCCTCACGTACGTGGCGGAGTCCGTGAACCAGCGCGGCGAGCTCGTCGCCAGGAGCAGCAACACCATCGTCAACTACTAGAGCGGAGGTCACGGGCGGATGGGATTCAGAAGGAAGCTGCGCGAAGCCATCGACCGCAACGATACCCTGCTCTGCATCGGGCTCGACCCCGAGCCTTTGCAGATGCCGCCTGGAGTCGGCATCGCCGACTTCAACCGGGCCATCGTCGAGGCCACCTCCGACCTTGTGTGCGCCTACAAGCCGAACCTGGCCTTCTACGAGGCCGAGGGTATCGGGGGACTACGTGCGCTCGAAGAGACGCTGCGCCACATCCCCGCCGGCATCCCGGTCATCGGCGATGCCAAGCGAGGCGACATCGGCAACACGGCGAAGAAGTACGCCCAGGCTCTGTTCGACTCCATGGGATTCGACGCCGCCACGGTCAACCCGTACCTTGGCTACGATTCCGTCGAGCCCTTCATCAGCTACCCAAAGAAGGGTGTCTTCCTCCTCTGCCGCACGTCCAACCCCAGCGCGAAGGACTTCCAGGACCTGCAGTACGACGGCGTTCCGCTCTACGAGCTTGTGGCCAGGAAGGCGCTCGACTGGAACGTACATGGCAACATCGGACTCGTCGTCGGCGCGACGTACCCACAGGAGCTCGAGCGCATCCGCCGGCTCTGCCCCACGATGCCGCTGCTTATTCCGGGCGTGGGCAGCCAGGGCGGCGACCTTCCGACCGTAACGAGGTTCGGCATCGACGAAAGCGGCGGCAACGCCATCATCAACGTGTCTCGCGCCGTCCTCTACGCCTCGAAAGGGCCTGACTTCGCCACGGCGGCTCGCGCCGCAGCCGAGGCACTGCGCGACACGATGAACGCGACCCGCAGCCATCGAGAAGCATGACACCGGACGAGAAGCCGGGCATCTCCCCTGACGTCCTTCCTGGAGACATCGTGACGCTGCGCAAGCGCCACCCTTGCGGCGCGTCGGACTGGGAAGTCACCCGCATCGGGGCCGACATCGGCCTCCGCTGCCTCGGCTGCGGCCGCGTCGTGCTGCTGCCGCGGCACGAGTTCCGCACCAGAGTGAAGGGGCTCGTCCGCCCTCCGGGGACGCCGCCGGCCTGATTGCCGTCCTCCGGCGTTATGTTGCAGCCGCGCCCCCGCTGCCCTACAATCGCTACGTGTATCGCTGCCTGTTCCACGTCGATCTGGATGCATTCTTCGTCTCGGTCGAGCAGCTTCATGACCCTTCGCTCAGGAACAAGCCCGTTATCGTCGGCGGCCAGCCGAACTCACGCGGCGTTGTCTCAGCGGCATCGTACGAGGCGCGCCGCTTCGGCGTGCACTCCGCCATGCCGCTCGCGCAGGCCCGCCGGCTCTGCCCGCAGGCTCTCTTCGTGCCGCTCCACTTCTCCCGCTACGTCGAGGCGTCCGGCCGGTTCATGGCCCTGCTTGAGGCAACAGCGCCGGTCGTCGAGCCACTCGGGCTCGACGAGGCCTTCCTTGACATGAGCGGGGTCGCGCCCGACTTCGAACAGGCCCGGGAGCGAGCCGCCGACCTGAAGCGCCGGGTGCGCGAACAACTCGGCCTGACCGTTTCAGTAGGCGTCGCCGGCTGCAGGGCAACAGCCAAGGTCGCCTCGGACCATGGCAAGCCCGACGGCCTCGTCGTCGTGCCCCCCGGCGGAGAAGCCTCCTTCCTCGCTCCGATGGACGTCGACAGCCTGCCGGGAGTCGGCGAGAAAACCGCCGGCATCCTGCGTGCGCTGGGCGTCGAGACTATCGGCCAGCTCGCCGCCCTCCCGGCCGCCGTGTTGCAGCAGAAGCTCGGCAGGTACGGAGAGGTACTGCAGCTTCGCGCCAGGGGCCTGGACAGCAGCGTCGTAGAGCCGCGTGGCGAACCTCAATCGATGAGCCGGGAGACCACGTTCGAAGTGGATACGCGGGAGACGAAACGCCTCACCGCCACGCTGCACGGGATGTGCGAGGAGCTCTCAAGGGACCTCCGGGCGCACGGCAAACGCGCCGGCACGGTAACCCTCAAGCTCCGCTACGAGGACTTCCACACCGTGACGCGGCAGGACTCGCCTGGAACGGCGACCAACGCGGCCGATGCGCTTGGGGCGACGGCTGCGAAGCTGCTGACCGGCTTGCTCGCGGAGGATGGGCGGCTGGTTCGCCTCATCGGCGTGCGTGCGTCACGGCTCGTCGGACCGGAGCAGCAGCTCGACATGTTCTCTCCCGACGCAGCCAGGATCCAGAGCCTTGACAGAGCCATCGCTGCCATCAGGCGCAGGCACGGCCCTCACGCCATCCACACGCTGCGAAATCCTGAGAAATAGCGCCTTCGCGACCCGATACGGCTTGACAGGCGCCTGCGTATCCCTCTACTATTGTGCCCCATTACACCTATGAACGCGACCGGTCATATAGCCTCCCTCGGACTCATCCTTAGCATCGTAATTATTGTGCGCACCCTGCGTGCGTCTGGGAGGCTGCCCGGCTAGTCCACACCCGTAGTCAGAGACAAGTTCAGAGGGGCCCTCCAGACGGAGGGCCCCTCTCTTTTTCTCTCCGACTCACTGCGCCGCGAAGACGCGGGAACGATTACGAAAGGAGAACCATGAAGAAGACGGGCGCACAGATCCTCTGCGAATCCCTGGTACGCGAGGGAGTCGATGTCATCTTCGGCATTTCGGGTGGCACCGTCATTCCACTGTACGACGCCTTCTCGGAGTATCCTCAGATCCGCCGCGTCCTCGTGCGCCACGAGCAGGCGGCCGCTCACGCCGCGGCCGGATACGCCCGGGCGACGCACAGGGCCGGCGTATGCGTCGCCACGTCTGGACCGGGCGCAACCAACCTCGTCACCGGCATCGCCGATGCCTACATGGACTCGACGCCGATGGTCGTCATAACCGGCCAGGTGGCTCGCCAGTTCATCGGCAAGGACGCCTTCCAGGAGTGCGACATCACCGGCATCACGCTGCCCATCATCAAGCACAACTACCTCGTCAGGGAGGCGAAAGACATCGCACGCATCGTGAAGGAGGCCTTCCACATCGCCCAGACGGGCAGGCCGGGCCCCGTGCTTATCGACCTGCCCAAAGATGTGCAGACGGAGTTCGCCGAGTTCGAGTATCCCGACTCGGTGTATCTCCCCGGATACAGACCCGTGACAGAACCCGACCCGGCGCAGGTTGCGAACGTCGCCGGGCTGCTCAACCGGGCGGAACGTCCCGTCATCATCGCAGGAAGGGGGGTGAACATCTCCAGGGCTTTCGAGGAGCTGAGAGAGCTCGCCGAGACCATCCAGGCGCCCGTCGTACACACGCTGCTTGGACTCGGCTCGCTTCCGCCTCAGCACCACCTCGACCTTGGGATGCTTGGCATGCACGGTCAGACCGCCGCCAACCTTGCCGTGCAGAATGCCGACCTCGTCCTTGCAGTCGGCACCCGCCTCGGCGACCGCGCCACGATGCGAACCGGCGATTTCGCGCCCCGGGCCATCGTCGTCCACATCGACATCGATCCCGCCGAGCTCGGCAAGAACGTCGCCCCCTTTGCCTCGCTGGTCGGCGACGCGAAGGTCACGCTCCGCAGGCTGAACGCGCTTGTCGCGCCCGCGGAGAGGACCGAATGGCTTGCACAGGTTCGGCTGTGGCGCGCCGCCAACCCGCTTGTGCCCGCCACCCGCTCGCCGCGGCTCTCGGCTCGAACAGTCATCCGCCAGGTGTGCCGCACGGCGGGGCACCGCACCGTGATGGTCACGGGTGTCGGCCAGCACCAGATGTTTGCAGCCCAGGAGTACGCCTCGCCGCGACTCAACGGATTCATATCCTCCGGCGGACTGGGCACCATGGGCTTCGAGCTGCCCGCCGCGCTTGGCGCGCAGATCGCCTGCCCTGACGATGACGTCTGGGTCGTGGCCGGTGACGGAGGATTCCAGATGACGATGCAGGAGCTCTCCACCGCCGTACAGGAGAGGCTGCCGATCAAGATAGCCGTCATCAGCAACGGCTACCTTGGCATGGTGCGGCAGTGGCAGTCCCTCTTCCAGAAGGGCAACTACGTCGACGTCGCCCTGCACACGCCGGACTTCGTGAAGCTCGCCGACGCCTACGGCATTCCGGCCGTCCGGGTCGAACGGGAGGAGGACGTCGCGTCCGCCATCGAGAGAGCGCGGTCCCACCCCGGGCTCTTCCTCATCGACTTCGTCGTCGACCCCGACGAGAACGTCTATCCGATGGTCGCCCCCGGCGAGAGCCTCGACTGCATGCTCCAGGCGCCCGCCATGGCGGCAACCGTCGCATCGTAGGAACATCAAGATGCAGCAACGACTTCACACCCTTGTCTCACTTGTCCAGGATGAGCCCGGCGTCCTCACCCGGGTCGCGGGGCTCTTCCGCCGTCGCGGCTTCAACATCGAGAGCCTCTCGGTCGGCCACTGCGAGCTGCCAGGGCTCTCACGCATGACCATCGTCGTCGAAGGCGACGACGCATCGGTCGACCAGGTCACGAAGCAGCTCGACAAGCTCATCAACGTGGTCAGCGTCACGGACATCACGCGAAGCGACATGGTGGCGCGCGAGCTGGCTCTCATCAAGGTCGCTGCCCGCGCGGACGACCGCAGCGAGATCATGCAGATAGTCGACATCTTCAGGGCGAAGATCGTCGACGTAGCCGTGGATTCTCTCATCGTCGAGGTCACCGGCGGCGAGGACAAGATCGACTCGCTGCTGCGACTTCTTCTCCCCTTCGGCGTCACCGAGATGGCCCGCACGGGCCGGACAGCGCTGACCAGGGGTAGCACATCCAGTATCAAAGCTCAGGTTAACGAAAAGGAGGAACTTCGAGATGGCTAAGGTCTATTACGACCGCGATGCGGACCTTTCGCACCTCAACGGCAAGCTTATCGGGATCGTGGGCTACGGCAGCCAGGGGCACGCCCACGCACAGAACCTGCGGGACAGCGGCTGCAACGTCGTCGTGGCCAGCAAGCCCGGAGGCACCGGCTGGAAGGCCGCCGAGGCGGACGGGTTCAAGGTCATGAGCGTGGCGGACGCGACGAAGTCGGCCGACATCATCACGCTGCTGGCGCCTGACAACCTGCACGCATCTATTTACGCCGAGTCCATTGCGCCGAACCTGAAGCCCGGCAAGACTCTCATGTTCGCGCACGGCTTCAACATCCACTTCTTCCAGATCGTGCCTCCCAAGAACGTCGACGTCAGCATGGTCGCTCCCAAGTGCCCGGGGCACATGATGCGGGCCATCTACAAGGAGAACGCCGGACCGCCGGCCATCATGGCCGTGTACCAGGACGTCTCCGGCAAGGCAAAAGACGTCGCTCTGGCCTATGCCAGCGGTCTCGGGTGCGCCCGGGCCGGCGTCATCGAGACCACCTTCGCTGAAGAGACGGAGACAGACCTCTTCGGCGAGCAGACCGTCCTCTGCGGGGGCGTGACCGCACTCATCAAGGCAGGCTTCGACACGCTCGTCGAGGCCGGCTACCAGCCCGAGATTGCCTACTTCGAGTGCCTGAACGAGCTCAAGCTCATCGTGGACCTCATCTACCAGGGCGGGATGAAGTACATGCGCTACTCCGTCAGCGACGTTGCGGAGTTCGGCGACTACACCCGCGGTCCGCGGATCATCGGCGACTCGGTCAAGGCGGAGATGCGTCAGATCCTCAAGGAGATCAAGGACGGCACCTTCGCACTCGAATGGGTCCTCGAGAACCAGGCAGGGCGACCCCACTTCAACGCAATGAAACGAAATGAGGAGCATGAGCTCATCGAGGTTGTCGGTGAGCGTCTGAGACAGATGATGCCATGGACGAAGAAGTAGACATTTGTAAAGACAACGACGATGTAGACATTCACAGCCACACCCCCGGCCGCGAGCCGGGCCATAAGTACAACGACTCGCCGGCGGACGATGCCGTCATCATCTTCGACACGACGTTGCGGGACGGCGAGCAGGCGGCGGGGACCAGCCTCTCCCCCCAGGAGAAGCTGACCATAGCGCGCCAGCTCGACGAGCTGGGCGTCGACGTCATAGAGGCGGGCTTCCCCATCAGTTCTCCCGGCGACTTCGAGGCGGTGCAGCTCATCTCGCGCGAGGTCAGGCGTCCCGCCATCTGCGGGCTGGCCCATTGCCGGCCGGCCGCTGTCGACCGGGCCTGGGAGGCCGTCCAGGGCGCGGCGCACCCGCGCATCCACGTCTTCCTCTCTGCTTCGGATATCCAGCTCGCGCACATCCTGAAGAAGAGCAGTCAGGAAGCGCTCGCGCTGGCGCGCGAGATGGTGGCAAGGGCGAAGGGCTACACGGACGACGTGGAGTTCTCGCCCATGGACGCAACCCGCGCCGAGGTGAGCTTCCTGCACGAGCTGCTGGAGGCCGTCATCGATGCCGGCGCGACCACGGTGAACATAGCCGACACCGTCGGCTACAGCACGGTGGACGAGTTCGGCGCACTCATCCGGGGGATCCGCAACAACGTTCCGAACATCGGCAGGACGCGACTCAGCGTTCATTGCCACGATGACCTCGGCCTCGCAGTGGCCAACAGCCTCGAGGCCGTCAGGCTCGGCGCCCGCCAGGTCGAGTGCACCGTGAACGGCATCGGGGAGCGCGCCGGCAACGCGGCGCTGGAGGAAGTCGTCATGGCCCTCAAGACAAGGCAGGACGTCTTCCGCCTTCGGACGAACATCGACACCACTCGCATCTACAAATCGAGCCGGCTCGTCAGCGACCTGACCGGCTTCGTCGTCCAGCCGAACAAGGCTGTCGTCGGCGCCAACGCCTTCCGCCACCAGTCCGGCATTCACCAGGATGGGATGGTCAAGGAGTCGTCGACCTTTGAGATCATGGACCCGCGTTCGGTCGGCGTACCCGCCAGCAGCCTCGTGCTGGGCAAGCTGAGCGGCAAGCATGCCTTCCGCGAGCGCCTGGCAGAGCTGGGATACACGCTCAGCGACGACTCGCTCAGCCACGCCTTCCGCGCCTTCAAGGACCTGGCGGACAAGAAGCGGGAGATTGCCGACCGCGACCTCATCTCGCTCGTGAGCGAGGAACTGCGGCAGGAGACCCAGGTCTACAGGCTGGACCACGTCGACGTGTCCTGTGGCGACCACAGCCTGCACTCGGCGGCGGTCAGCCTCATCGGTCCCAAGGGAGAGACCCTGTCGGATGCAGCGCTGGGCACAGGTCCGGTTGACGCCGTCTACAAGGTCATCAACCGCATCGTGGGAATACCCAACAAGCTCGTCGAGTTCACCATCAACGCAAACACCGAGGGGTTCGACGCCATCGGCGAGGTGCTCATCCGCATCGAAAGCGGCGGTGCGACCTACACGGGTCGCGGCGCCTCCACCGACATCGTCGTGGCCAGCGCCAAGGCGTACATGAACGCGCTCAACCGGCTCATCCTTTCGCGTCAGGCGGCCACAGTCGCAACCGCTTCGCAGGGCGACGGCGCAACAGCAGCCGTTCCGGAGGCCCGCTGATGGCAACTGTCGCTGAGAAGATACTGGCGGCACACACGGGGCGTGCAAGCGTCTGTCCGGGCGACTTCGTCAGCGTCAGGGTGGACATGGTGCTGGCCAACGACATCACCGGCCCTCTCTCGCTGAAGGAGTTCCGGCGGCTCGGCGTCTCCCGCGTCTTTGACCCTTCGAAGATAGTCATGGTGCAGGACCATTTCGTGCCCAACAAGGACATCGATTCCGCCATCCAGGCCAAGGTCGTGCGCGAGTTCTCCCGCGAGCAGGGCCTCCTCTACTACGAGGTTGGTCGCTCCGGCATCGAGCACGTACTGCTGCCCCAGGAGGGCATCGTGGGTCCCGGTGAGGTCGTCATCGGAGCTGACTCGCATACCTGCACCAACGGTGCGCTCGGCGCCTTCGCCACGGGCATGGGCTCCACCGACATCGCCGTCGCCTGGGCCACGGGCGAGATCTGGATGAAGGTCCCTCCGACCATCAGGTTCGTCTTCCACGGCCGGCTTCAGCCGTGGGTCGGAGGCAAGGACCTCATCCTGCACACCATCGGCGCCATCGGCGTCGACGGTGCGCTCTACTCCGCGATGGAGTTCGGCGGCGACGCCATCGACTCTCTGCCCATGGACGGCCGCTTCACCATGTCGAACATGGCCATCGAGGCCGGCGGCAAGGCGGGCATCTTCCCGGTCGATGCCGCCACCGAGGGGTACGTCGCCGCGCATCCATCCAGGTCGGGGCCAAAGCCCATCGTGCGGTACCGCACCGACAGCGACTCAGACTACGCTCGCATCGTGGAGTTCGACGCCGCGAGCATCGAGCCGTCCGTCGCCTTTCCCCACAAGCCGTCCAACACCAAGCCGGTCAGCAAGGCAGGCGACGTTCCCATCGACCAGGTGGTCATCGGCAGTTGCACCAACGGCAGGCTGAGCGACCTCAGGGTGGCGGCAGCTCTGCTGAAGGGGCGCAAGGTGCATCCGTCGGTCGTCTGCATCGTCATCCCCGGCACACAGAGGGTCTACAGCGAGGCGATGGAGGAAGGGCTCATCAGGACATTCATGGAAGCGGGTGCCGTCGTCAGCACACCCACCTGCGGCCCCTGCCTCGGGGGCTACATGGGCATCCTTGCCCCGGGCGAGCGCTGCGTCTCCACCACCAACCGCAACTTCGTCGGCCGCATGGGCAGCCCGAAGTCCGAGGTCTACCTGGCCGGACCCGCCGTGGCGGCCGCCAGCGCGATTGCAGGACGTGTGGCCGGCCCGGCGGAAGTCATGCCGGCCGGGAAGGGGGTATCGTCAAAGTGATACTGCACGGAACCATCCACAAGTACGGAGCGGACGTCAATACCGACGTCATCATCCCGGCGCGATACCTCAACGTGTGGGAGCCGGCCCCCTTGGCCGAGCACTGCATGGAGGACATCGACGCCGACTTCCGGGCGCGGGTGCGGCCGGGCGACGTGGTGGTTGCCACCAGCAACTTCGGCTGCGGCTCTTCACGTGAGCACGCGCCCATCGCCCTCAAGGCCTGCGGAGTCTCGTGCGTCATCGCCCACAGCTTCGCCCGCATCTTCTTCCGCAACGCCATCAACATCGGCCTGCCCTTGCTCGAGTGCCCCGAAGCCGTCGACGCCTGTGAGGCGGGCGACGAACTCGAGGTCGACCTCTCGGCAGGCACCATCACCAACAAGACCCGGAACGTGACGTCCGCAGCCAGGCCGTACCCCGAGTTCATGGAGGGCATCATCAACGCCGGAGGTCTGGTGGCCTACACGAAGAGCCGGCTGGAGAGGATGCAGGCATGAGCTATCGCATCGCCGTTCTCCCGGGGGACGGCATCGGTCCCGAGGTGATTGCCGAGGCACAGCGCGTGCTGGCCGTCATCGGTCAGCGGTACGGCCACGAGTTCAGCCTGACGAAGGGCCTGGTCGGCGGCGCCTCGCTCGACGCGTTCGGAAAACCGCTGACCGACGAGACCATCAGCCTGTGTCGCGACTCGGACGCCGTCCTCTTCGGCGCCATCGGCGGCCCGGCGTGGGACGAGAATCCCCGCTTCGAACTGCGCCCCGGCCAGGCGATCCTCGGGTTGCGGAAGTCACTCGGCCTCTTCGTCAACCTTCGTCCTGTCAGGTCGCTGCCGATGCTGGTGGACAAGAGCCCATTGCGGCCCGAGGTGGTGCGCGACACCGACATCATGGTGGTGCGTGAGCTTACCGGCGACGTCTACTTCGGCCAGCCGAAGAAGCGGTGGCTGTCGGAGACCGGGCGGCGGGCGGTGGATACGATGGACTACTCCGAGCACGAGATTGCCCGCACCGTGCGCGTCGCCTTCGCGCTTGCCCGCGCCAGGAGCCGGAGAGTCACGTCAGTCGACAAGTCCAATGCCCTCGTCTGCTACCAGCTCTGGAAGGAGGTGGTCAGGGAGGTCTCCGCTGAATACCCCGATGTCGAGCTGACGCACATGCTGGCGGACACGTTCGCCATGCAGCTTGTCTCGAATCCGCGGAGGTTCGACGTTGTCGTGACTGGCAACCTGTTCGGCGACATCTTCACCGACGAAGCGTCGGTCATCGGCGGTTCGATGGGGCTCCTCCCGTCCGCCAGCCTCTCGGGACTGCCCACCGGGAAGATGCTCGGCCTGTACGAGCCGATTCATGGCTCCGCCCCGGACATCGCCGGAAAGGGCATCGCGAACCCGCTCGCGGCAATCCTGAGCGCCGCGATGCTCCTCCGTTACTCGCTTCAGCTTGAAATGGAGGCCCTGGCGGTCGAGCGGGCCGTTGTCGCGACGCTGGAGGCGGGCTACCGCACGCCGGACATCGCCTCAGCGGGAGCACCCGCGGTCGGCACGCGCGAGATGGGGAAACAGGTAATTGACAGAATCCGGTGCCGGGAGGATTGACAGCGAGTCGTGCCGTTTCTACAATAGCGTTTTCGGCATCAGGCGGACAGCAATGGGAAGCTCGGTTCTACTCGTGATTGTAGTGGTAGCAGCTATCCTTATTGTGCGCACGGTACGTGCGCACGGGAGGCTTTCCCGAACTTCAGGGTAGATAGCAGGTCAGAAGTCGCAGGTAACCGAGGAAGCCTCCCGAAAGGGAGGCTTCCTGCTATATGGCCCGAACGAAGAAAGGAGGAACAGGAGAGCAGACGACCGCTACGAAGGCAGCACCCGCCCCAGGCACCCCGTCGGCGCCCCGGAGGCGGAGGATTCCATCACCGTTACGCATGAGGAGGAACCAGACAATGGGAGAACCCTACGCCTTCTTTCAAGGACAGTACATGCCTCTCAAGGATGCCAAGATAGGCATCCTTACCCAGGCGCTACACTACGGGACCGCGTGCTTCGGCGGGATCCGCGGCAACTGGGACGCGGAGAAGAAGCACCTCTGCCTGTTTCGCATGAAGGACCACTACCGGCGACAGCTCGATGCGTGCAAGATCCTCAACATCAGCCTCCCGTACGACGCGGATGCCCTCTGCGAGCTGACCGTCGAGACGGTGAAGCGCAGTGGCTTCAAGGAGAACATCTACTGCAGGCCGCTGGCGTACAAGTCGTCCGAGGCCATCGGCGTGAAGCTCCACGGGCTTGAGGACGACTTCTTCGTCATCGCCACAACGCTCGGCCCATACCTCGGCACCGGCGGCATCAAGTGCTGCACCTCGTCCTGGCGGCGCGTCAGCGACAGCCAGATCTCGCCGCGCGGCAAGATCACCGGCATCTATGTGAACAGCGCCCTGGCCAAGACGGACGCCAACCGCGCCGGTTTCGACGAGGCCATCATGCTGAACGAGAACGGTCATGTCTCGGAAGGCAGCGGCGAGAACATCTTCGTCGTCATGAAAGGACAGCTCATCACCCCGGCTCCGTATGACAGCATTCTGCTGGGCATCACCAGGGACACCGTGATGCAGCTCGCCAAGAACGAGCTCGGCGTCGACACGATCGAGCGAAGCATCGACCGGAGCGAGCTCTACGTGGCAGATGAGGCGTTCTTCACCGGCACGGCCACCAACGTGGCCCCGATCTCGTCGGTCGACCAGCGCACCATCGGCACCGGGGACACCGGACCGCTGACCGCCAAGCTGCAGAAGCTGTTCAACGAGGTCGCGCTGGGCAGGAATCCCAAGTACTCCGAGTGGTACACGTTCGTCAAGCCTCAGTAGTGAGGCACACCGCAGGGCGGCGCACCGGCCGTTGAAACGGCGAGGCCCGCGGCCTGATGCGGCGGGTGCCGTCGTGCTTGCGGTGAGCCCTCCGGCGGCCCGGGGCAGGAGCATCTGCCTCCGGGCTGTCCGGGAGTGCCCATCTCGGTTGGCTGAGTGCCGTCGCGCGGAGAGCAGTGCCGCCCGCATGGCGACAACACAGGTCGACCGGGGCTCAGCTGCGGGGAAGATGTGCGGCGGATGCCACCGATGGCCGACGAGGAGGCATCTGCTCCTCGTCGCGGGCGGGGGCGGCGGACGAAGGCCATCCGCCGGGTCAGATTCAGGAGGCGGACTTCGCCGAGGACAGCTTGTTGGCCTGCCTGGTCAGTCGCGACTTGAGCCGCGCGGCCTTGTTCTTGTGGAAGACGCCCTTGGTGACGGCCCTGTCGAGGTTCGACACGGCGTCGGCCGCAGCCACTGCGGTCCTGTCGACGTCCCCCGCTGCAATAGCTTCGCGTGCGACGCGCACCGCGGTGCGCGTTCGGCCGCGCACGATGCGATTGTACACGCGCTTGCGCTCCTGCGCCTTCGACGCCTTGTTCTCCGAACTGCTACCTGACAATGGTTTCTCCTTTTCTCACCACGTTGACGACGCTCCAGAGCGACTGAATCTTGGCCATGAGTTTGCTCAACTGCGCCGTGCCGCTCACTTCGACGTCGAGACTCAGGTTCGCCATGCCGCCGTCATCGCGGCCGAAATCCACATCTGTTATGTTGACTCCTGCTTCGGCTATGACCGCACTGATATCGCGAAGCAGTCCCGTTCGGTCCCAGGCATCAACCTGCAGCTTGACGGGATAGACCTGCGCAACATCACCCCAGTCCACGGCAACAAGACGCTCGCGCTCAGACTCGTTGACCACGTTGGGGCAGTCTTTGCGGTGGACGGTGACGCCGCGACCCTGTGTAATATACCCGATTATCTCCTCGCCCGGCAAGGGCGTGCAGCAGTTGGCAATACGCGTGTACAGGTTGCCGACGCCCAGCACGCGGATGCTCCCCGAGCTCACCTTCTTTGGCGGTGAGATCTCGATGCCCTTCGCCGGGGCTTCCAGCTCCGAGCCGAGCTTCACCGCAACTTGCGAAACAGTGAGGCTGCCTCTCCCCAGGGCAAGGTAGAAGTCGTCCGTGGCCGCAAACCCCAGGGAGGCGGCCATCTTCTCCGCGGCCGGGACCGCCGTTCCCAGCCGCTTCAGCCCGCTCTCGAGTATCTGCCGTCCCGTCTCGATGCTCTGGCTGCGCTCCTGCTTGTTGAACCACTGCCTGACCTTGCTCTGGCCATGTGATGTCCTGACGTAGCCAAGCTCGGGGTTGAGCCAGTCGAGACTGGGACCGCGGTCAGTCTTGGATGCGACTATCTCCACCACGTCGCCGTTGTTCAGCGCCTGGTTGAGTTGAGCGAGCTTCCCGTTCACCTTCGCGCCGATGCAGCGATAGCCAAGGTCCGTGTGGATGCGAAAGGCGAAGTCGAGCGGCGTCGCCCCCTTCGGCAGGTCGATTATCTCGCCTTTCGGCGTGTACACGAACACCTGGTCGGTAAGCACATCCGTCTTGAGCGACTGGACGAAGTCCTCGCCGTCCAGATCGTCGCGGTGCTCGGTTATCTCCTGAAGCCAGGCCATCCGGGCGTCCATCGAAGGGTCGTACTTCCCGCCCTCCTTGTAGTGCCAGTGGGCGGCGACGCCGAAGGTGGCCACCTGGTTCATCTCATACGTTCGTATCTGAACCTCGATGGGTGTGGTTCCTTTGCACAGCACAGTCGTGTGCAACGACTGGTATCCGTTCTCCTTCGGATTGGCGATGTAGTCGTTGAACTCCTCGATGATGGGATGCCAGAAGTTGTGCACAACGCCGAGCGCCTTGTAGCAGTCGGCAACCGTGTTCACGAGCACCCGCAGAGCGAACAGGTCGTGGATGTCCCCGACGCTCTTGCCCTGCTCGGCGTATCGCTTGGCTTTCAGATAGGTGCTGTAGATGTGCTTCGGTCGACCGAGCACGCGCGCTTCGATGCCGGCGCGCTTCAGCTCCTCATCGAGAGAGTGAATCGCCTCCTCGACGAAGTCCTCCCGTTCTGCCCGCTTCGTGGCAATGAGTCTGGAGAAGCGCCGGTACTCCTTTGGCTCGAGATAGCGGAAGGCGAGGTCCTCCAGTTGCCACTTCGTGCGACGCAGTCCCAGCCGGTGCGCCAGCGGCGCGTAGACGTCGAGCGTCTGCTGCGCGATGGCGCGGCGCCGCCCCAGCGGCAGCGCGCCGAGCGTCCGCATGTTGTGCATCCGGTCAGCCAGCTTGATGAGGACGACGCGCAGGTCCTCGGCGGTCGCCACGAGCAGCTTCCGCAGGTTCTCTGCCTGCGTCCGTGTTTCGATATCCTGTTCCTCGCTCCGGCTGGCGAGGCGCTTCAGCTTCGTAACGCCGTCAACCAGCTTCGCGACATCGTTGCCGAACGTCTTCTCGATGGTCTCCAGCGTGACGTCGGTATCCTCCACCACGTCATGAAGCAGCGACGCGGCGATGGTGGCAGCGTCCATCTGGTACTCGACCATCGTCGTCGCGACGTTGAGCGGATGCTCGAGGTAAGGCTCACCGGAGGCGCGAAACTGCCCATCGTGTGCCTTCGCCGCGAACTCGTATGCCGACCGCACGAACGCCACCTTCTCCGGCGGAAGGTACGCGGCGGCATTCCTCAGCAGGGTCTCCCCGTCCATAGCTGGCATAATAACGCAGCACTCCCTCACACGCAAACGGCTGCCGATGCGACCACAGCGGCCGGTGGTGCTATCATCCGCTCGTGGCCACTAACGGTGGAGCGTGCCATGCTTGAGCAACTGCAGGCCGGCGCCGCACTGCTCGGGTGCGAGCTGTCCGAAGCTCAGCTTGCGCTGTTCGACCGCTTTCGCGCCGAGGTACTCGACTGGAACCAGCGCATCAACCTCACGTCGATAACCGACCACGACGGCATCGAAGTGCGCCACTTCCTCGACTCCCTGACGGTCCTCGCCGCCATCGGGCAACAGAAGCCCGGCACTGCCCTGCGCATCCTCGACGTCGGCTCCGGGGCGGGCCTCCCGGGCGTGCCGCTCGCCATCGTGCTGCCTGAGGCCCGCGTGACGCTGCTCGAGGCGACGGGCAAGAAGGTAGTCTTCCTGTCGCACTTGGTCGAGGTCCTCTCACTGCGCAACACAACCGTACTGACCGGCAGAGCGGAGGACCTCGGGCAGACCCATTCGCACCGGGAGTCGTACGACATCGTCGTTGCGAGAGCCGTCGCACCTCTCGCCGCGCTCGCCGAGCTGTGCCTGCCTTTCGCCGCGCTTGGAGGCAGGTTCGTCGCATTGAAGAAGGGCGACCTCGCGAGCGAAGTCGCCACCGCGGCTACGGCGGTGGCCCGACTCGGAGGGACGCCGGTGCGCGTCGTCGCTGTCACGCTGCCCCAGCTCGCGGACGGCCGGTGCCTGGTGGTCTCAGACAAGTCCCGACCGACTCCCGAACGCTTTCCGCGCCGGCCGGGAATGCCGGCGAAGCATCCTCTCTAGAGCAGCCTGCCGTTTGCTCGTTCGCACCTCCGCGACAGGCTCGTGCCAGCTACAGGACGCACCCGCGGATGTGGTACGATACCGCCGCAGCATCGAAAGGAGACACTCGCATGGGTGCAACGGCGTACTCGCTGGAGGGGAGGGTGGCTCTCATCACGGGCGGGAGCCGCGGCATCGGCCGGCAGACGGCTCTCGCGTTCGCGAGAGCGGGCGCCGACGTGGTCGTCGGAGACATCATCCCCGCCGTCGAGAACGTGGCTTCCGAAGTGCGTGCTTTCGGCCGCAGGGCGTTGGGCCTGCACATCGACGTGACGGATGCCGCTGAGGTCCAGGATGCCGTCGCCAGGGCGGTTGCTGAACTGGGCAGGGTGGACATCCTTGTGAACAGCGCCGGCATACATCTCGTCCAGCGCTTCACCGAAGGCGCCCCCGCCGAGTGGGAGAAGCTGTTCCGCGTTAACCTGCTGGGCACCATGATCTGCTGCCGTGCTGTGCTCGACGGCATGATCGAGCGGCAGTACGGCAAGATCGTGACGGTCGCCTCCGACGCCGGCAGGGTCGGCAGCCTGGGACAGGCGGCGTACGGAGCGTCGAAGGGTGGCGTCATCGCCTTCACGCGCAACCTCGCCGTAGAGATGGCCCGCTACAAGATCAACGTCAACTGCGTATCTCCGGGCCTCATCGACACGGACATGTGGAACGCCAACCGCCGGGACAACCCCAAGCTGGCGCAGGCTTACGAGGGCACCATCCCGTGGAAGCGACTCGGTGAACCGGAGGAGATTGCAGCCGCCATCCACTTCCTGGTGTCCGACGAGGCGGCGTACGTCACCGGCCAGACGCTCAGCGTCAACGGCGGCGTGTTCATCGGATAGCGGACGATTGCGTGCGCAGCCGCTCCCCGGACGCGCACGTGCAGAGCTCATCACAGAACAACAAGGAGGTACGCGGAGCATGGTCATCAAGAAGGTGGGCATCATCGGTTGCGGCTTGATGGGGTCCGGCATCGCGGAGATAACCGCTCGTGCGGGCTACGACGTCCTCGTTACCGAGGTGAACGACGAGCTCCTCAAGAAGGGCATCGCGCGGATAGAGGCCTCGACGCAGAAGGCCGTCGACAAGGGCAAGTCCTCCGCGGAGGACAGGGCCGCGACCCTCGCCCGCATCAAGGGCTCGACGAAGCTCGAGGACGTGCGGTCCTGCGAGCTCGTCGTCGAGGCCGTGATTGAGAAGATGGAGGAGAAGAAGCGCGTCTTCGGCATCCTCGACTGCGTGTGTCCGCCCGAGGCAATCCTGGCGAGCAACACGTCCTCTCTCTCCATCACCGAGATCGCCGGCTCGACCAGGCGGCCCGAGATGGTGCTCGGACTCCACTTCTTCAGCCCGGTGCCCGTGATGAGGCTGCTCGAAGTCGTGCGGACCATCATGGTCAAGGATGAGGTAGTGGAGGCGGGCGTGGCCTACGGCAAGGCCGTGGGCAAGGAGACCGTGGTGTGCAAGGACGCCCCGGGCTTCATCGTCAACCAGCTCTACCTCCCCTACACGCTCGTTGCCATCCGGCAGTGGGAACGTGGTCTCGCAACGAAGGAAGACATCGACAAGGCGATGTCGCTCGGCCTGAACTATCCGATGGGGCCGTTCACGCTCATGGACTTCGTCGGGCTCGACATCCACTACAACGCGTGCATGGCCATCTACGAAGAGACGAAGGACCCGGCTTACTTCCCGCCGCCCGTGTTGAAGAAGATGATTCAGGCGGGTCACCTCGGCAGGAAGACCGGCAGGGGCTTCTACGACTACTCGGGCAAGTAACTTGCCGGCGGGCAGCATGTCGTGCCCCGTGCAAGGAAGGAGTCAGTGAAGAACATGACAGGAATCGTATCGTACGCAGCGTACCTGCCACTGTACCGGCTCAGCCGGGCGGAGATAGCCCGCGCCTGGGGCGGCGGTGGCAAGGGAGAGAAGGCCGTCGCCAGCCACGACGAGGACACCATCGCCATGGCCGTTGCCGCGGCTCGAGAGTGCCTCAAGGGCGCAAGCAAGAGCCCGGTCGATGGCATCTTCTTCGCGTCGACCACCTCTCCGTACAGGGAGAAGCAGGCGGCCGCGACCATCGCCGCGGTGCTGGCGCTCAGCCCTGAGACTTGCACGGCCGACTTCGCCGGCTCGCTCCGGAGCGGCACGAACGCCCTCCGCGCGGCACTGGACGCCGTCAAGAGCGGCTCGCTGAAGCAGGTGCTCGTCCTCGCCGCCGACTGCAGGCTCGGCATGCCGAACGGCGCCGGCGAGACCGCTTTCGGCGACGGCGCCGCAGCGCTCCTCATCGGCTCTGATGGCGTGCTCGCATCGGTCGACTCGATGTACACGATGGCCGATGAGATCATCGACGTGTTCCGGTCCGACAGAGACCGCTTCGTGCACGCCTGGGAGACCAGGTTCGTGCGCGACTATGGCCAGGGGCGCATCGTCCCGATGGCCGTGACGACCGCTCTGCAGAAGAGCAAGCTCGCGGCGGCCGACGTCGCGAAATTCGTTATGTACGCCCCCGACCAGCGTCAGTTGCAGACGGTCGCCAAGTCGCTCAAGCTCGACCCCGCGAAGGTGCAGGACTCGTTCTTCAACGAGTTCGGCGACACCGGCACGGCGCAGGTCTTCATTGCCCTGGCAGCCGCGCTTGAGCAGGCGAAGGCGGGCGACAAGATGGTGCTCGCCTCCTACGGCAACGGCGCCGACGTCTTCACGCTGACGGCCGCTCCCGGCATCGCCTCGTGGAAGCCTGTCCGCGGGCTGCAGTACTACGTCAGCACGAAGCTGCTGATACCGACCTATGAGAAGTACCTTCGCTGGCGCCAGATCATCGAGCTCGAGCCGCCGGCAACCGCTCCGATGGAGCAGCCGTCCCCTGTGGCGCTCTGGCGCGACAACAAGAGCGGCCTCGACCTGCACGGCGTCAAGTGCCGCAAGTGTGGCACCCCGCAGTATCCGGAGCAACGCGTGTGCATGGAGTGCGGCTCCAAGGACGACTTTGAGGACTACTCGTTTTCGGACAAACCCGCGGTTCTTGCTACATTTAGCCATGACAGCCTGGGCATCAGCATGGACCCGCCCACCACGGTGGCGGCCGTCGACTTCCAGGGTGGCGGACGGATAACCTGCGACATGACCGACCGCGACCCGGCAGAGATCAAGATCGGCATGCCCATCGAGATGGTGTTCAGGGTGCTCAGGTACGTCGGCGGCTTCTACACCTACTGGTGGAAAGCCCGGCCGAAGAGGGACTAGGAACGCTAGACAGGAACGAGGTGATACATGGACGGAATCAAGGACAAGGTCGCCATCATCGGCATGGGTTGCTCCAAGTTCGGCGAGAACTGGGAGAAGTCCGCGGATGACATGATTATCGATGCCGCGTATGAGGCATATGCCGACGCCGGCATCGAGTCCAAGGACATCGGCGCCGCCTGGCTCGGAACCTACGTCACCGAGCAGACCGGGCAGATGCTCTCCCGGGCGCTGAAGCTCGACTACATCCCCGTCACCAGGGTCGAAAACGCCTGCGCCACCGGCTCGGACGCGCTGCGAAACGCGTGCTACGCGGTCGCCTCCGGCGCCTGCGACATAGCGCTCGCCGTCGGCGTCGAGAAGCTGAAGGACTCGGGCTACACCGGCCTGCCGGACTTCGAGCTGCTGCGCCGCCAGAGCAACACCTACCGCACCCGGACCTACAGCCCGCCCGGGCATTTCGCCATGATGGCCACCAAGTACTTCGACCGCTACGGTCTCAGCCCCGAGGAGGGCAAGAAGGTCATCGGCCAGATCGCGGTCAAGAACCACCACAATGGCGCTCTCTCCCCCAAGGCGCACTTCCAGTCCGAGACGACGCTCGAGAAGGTCCTCGCCGCTCCCATGGTCGCCTGGCCTCTCGGCCTGTTCGACTGCTGCGGTGTCAGCGACGGCGCCGCCGCCGCAATCGTGACGCGGGCCGAACTAGCCAAGAAGTTCAGGCCCGACCCCATCTACATCAAGGCGCTGCAGATCGCCGTGGGGCCTTATGAGGGCTACATGAGCCCGAAGTTCGACTGGAGCCATGTCGAAGAGACGGTGAGGGCCGGCGAGCGTGCGTATGCCGAGGCCGGCGTCAAGAACCCCCGCCAGGAGATCAGCATGGCCGAGGTGCATGACTGTTTCACCATCACCGAGCTCGTCATCATGGAGGACCTGAAGTTCAGCGAGCGCGGCAAGGCCCCTGACGATGTCCGCAGTGGCTTCTTCAACCTGGACGGCGGACTGCCGGTCAACACCGACGGCGGCCTCAAGTGCTTCGGCCACCCCATCGGCGCGAGCGGCCTGCGGATGATGTACGAGGTCTACAAGCAACTGCAGCAGAAGGCTGACAAGCGGCAGATCAAGAACCCGCGACTCGGCCTCACCCACAACCTGGGCGGCACGCCCGCCACCTGCAGCGTCAGCGTCATCATCGCCGGCAACGAGCTGGGCTAGAGCGCGGACACAGGTTCAAGCGATTCGGAGGGCTCGACGGAACCCGTCGAGCCCTCCTCTGTCCACACCGCCGACGTTCCCGCCACACCGGGATCGAGCACGAGGTCTTCTTCCACCTTTGCGCCACGCAGATGGCTGACCTATAATACTGCCATGGAGAAGAGCACCTTCAGGACGAAGAGCGGCCTGGCGCAGTCGCTCAAGGGCGGCGTCATCATGGATGTGGTCACGCCCGAACACGCCAAGATAGCGGAGGACGCCGGCGCCTGTGCAGTGATGGCCCTCGAGCGCGTGCCTGCGGACATACGTGCCGCCGGCGGCGTGGCCCGCATGGCCGACCCCACGGTCATCCTCGCCATCATGGATGCCGTGAGCATCCCGGTCATGGCGAAGTGCCGCATCGGCCACTTCGTCGAGGCTCAGGTCCTGGAGTCGCTGGGAGTCGACTTCGTCGACGAGTCCGAGGTTCTCACTCCCGCAGACGAGCATTTCCACGTCTGGAAGCACGACTTCCGCGTGCCCTTCGTATGCGGCTGCCGCGAGTTGGGTGAGGCCCTGCGCCGCATCTCCGAGGGCGCGGCCATGATTCGCACCAAGGGCGAGGCCGGCACCGGCAACATCGTCGAGGCGGTGCGCCACATGCGCGCCGTCATGGACGGCATCAGCCGAGTCAAGTCGCTGCCGAAGGAAGAGCTGGTCACCGAAGCCAAGAATCTCGGCGCCCCTCTTCAACTCGTCCTCGATCTGCACGAGACCGGCAAGCTGCCGGTCGTCAACTTCGCCGCGGGCGGCGTGGCGACCCCCGCCGATGCCGCACTCATGATGCAGCTTGGCGCTGAGGGCGTCTTCGTTGGCTCCGGCATCTTCAAGTCGAGCAACCCGGCCGCACGCGCCAAGGCCGTTGTCGAGGCAGTGACTCACTACCGCGAGCCCGAGATCATCGCGAAGGTCTCCCGGGGTCTGGGTGAGGCGATGCCCGGCATCGAGATAGGCACGATACCGCAACAGGGGCTCCTTGCCACCAGAGGCTGGTAAGAACGTAGTGCGACAGGTTGTAGCCGACGATCTGGACGCTCTCCTGGACGTACTCCCTCCGCACATCCGGGAACCCCTCCGGGAGCAGTCCGGGCTGAACGAGCTACTTGAGATCGTCCTCGATCTCGGCTCTCCTCCCGAGGCCCGCTTCCCCCAGAGCGAGATCGTCGTCAGCTGCAAGGAAGTCGACCAGAACGACCTCGCCTTCGTTGTCGCCCGCATAGGTGAGTTTACAACTGACAACAGGGCGGGCATCGAACGGACCCTCCACCGCATCTCGGCGATGCGCAACCGCCACGGGGACATCGTCGGCCTCACCTGCAGGGTCGGGCGCGCGGTCTTCGGCATGGTGGACATGATTGCCGACCTCATCGAATCCGGGCAGAACATCCTGCTGCTCGGCCGGCCCGGCGTCGGCAAGACGACCATGCTGCGCGAGGCGGCCAGGGTGCTGGCGGACAGCACGAGGAAGCGCGTCGTCATCATCGACACGTCGAACGAGATTGCCGGCGATGGGGACATCCCTCACCCCGCCATAGGGCATGCCAGACGGATGCAAGTGGCGGCCCCTGAGCGACAACACGCGGTGATGATCGAGGCGGTGGAGAACCACATGCCGCAGGTCATCATCATCGACGAGATCGGCACGGAGCTTGAGGCGCAGGCCGCGCGCACCATCGCCGAGCGCGGTGTCCAGCTCATCGGAACGGCGCACGGCAACAGCCTGGAGAACCTCGTGCTCAACCCCACGCTGTCCGACCTCATCGGCGGAACGCAGTCCGTTACGCTGGGAGACGAAGAGGCCCGCCGCCGGCGCACCCAGAAGTCGGTGCTCGAACGCAAGGCGCCGCCGACCTTCGACGTCGTCGTCGAGATACTCGACTTCTATCGCGTCTCCGTGCACACGGACGTGCAGGAGGCGGTCGACAACCTGCTGACGCAGCGACCGGTGCGCACGGAGCTTCGCTGGGTCGACAGCAACGACCAGGTGCAGAAGCAGATACTGCTCACGTCCAAGGAGGGCTCCTCGCAGGCCGCCGAGGCGGCGGACGAGCGCCCGCTGCAACCCCGGGAGAAGGCCGTCCACGTCTACCCCTTCGGCGTGAACCGCTCCAGGCTGGAGGCCACCGCGAAGAGGGAGCGGATGAACATCGAGATTGTCGACGTCCTCGAGGGAGCCGATCTCTTCCTGACGACGCGAACGCACTACCGCCGCAAGCCCCAGCGCATCCGGGATGCCGAGACGATGCGCATCCCTGTCTACGTGCTGAGGAGCAACGACATGTCCCAGTTGCGGCAGTGCCTGCACACCATCTCTCCAGGGGCATCCCGCTCACACTATGTGCATCAACTGCAGCAGCTCCTCGAAGAGGGTGGCAACGGGAACGACGGAGGGCAGCATTCTCGCGAGGGGGCCTCACGCGGGATGCGCTAGGCGATGGGTCTCTTCGTATCGTTCGAGGGTGGCGAGGGCTGCGGCAAGAGCACGCAAGCGAAGCGCCTGGCCTCGAGGCTGCAGCGCTCCGGCTACCGTGTCACCCTCACGTACGAACCCGGAGGCACGCCGCTCGGCGAGGAGTTGCGCCGGTCGCTGAAGAAGGCGCGCGAGACGGACCTCGCGCCTGAGGCCGAGCTGTTCCTCTTCGCGGCCGCGCGAACTCAACTTACCCGCGAGGTGATTCAGCCCGCTCTCGCTCTGGGAGGGGTCGTCGTCTGCGACCGGTTCTCCGACTCCACCACAGCGTACCAGGGCTACGGCCGGCGGCTGTCGCTCGACCTCGTGGCCCGAGTGAACGAGGTCGCCACGCAGGGTCTCAGGCCGGACCTCGTCGTCCTGCTCGACATGGCCCCGTCCATCGCACTGCAGCGGAAGAAGCAGCCACCCGATCGGTTCGAGTTCGAAGGGCTCGAGTTCCACGACCGGGTGAGGAGCGGCTACCTCCACCTCGCCGGCACGGAACCCGGACGCTGGCTGGTGCTTGACGCCAACCAGCCCGAGGCGGCCCTCCACAGGGCCGTCTGGGCACGCGTGTCGGGCATGCTTGCCGCGCCGCAATCCCGGCCGGCGCTTCAGAGCTGAGCCCGGCACGGCGGGCGACCCGGCGGTCAACCATGGCACAGAAGGTCGCAGTCGCAATCAGCGGGGGCCGAGACTCCATGGTCGCAGCCTCCATCCTCGCTTCCGCCTCATACGACGTGCTCACCATTCACGTCCTCATGACGGGCTCTGAGGCAGCCTTACAGCAGTGCGACCGCGCCCGTGATGTCGCCCGGGACCTCGGACTGCCGTTCGAAGTGGTCGATCTCTCAGCCGAGTTCTCGCGCAGCGTGATCGACCCGTTCTGCACCGAGTATGCCGCCGGCCGGACGCCCAACCCCTGCGTCGTCTGCAACAAGGCAATCAAGTTCGGACGGCTGCTCCGATACACACGCGACCGCGGGGCGGAGATGCTGGCCACGGGACACTACGCTCGCGTCGCACACGGGAGCGGCCGTCGCCGGCTCATGCGGGCCGCCGACCGGTCGGCCGACCAGTCCTACTTCCTCTACGCCGTCGAACCGGCAGCTCTGGGCCAGATACTGACGCCGCTGGGGGACCTCTCCAGGGCCGACGTACACCGCATCGCGGCGACGCTCGGGCACGGGGACACCCCGTCAAGCCAGGATATCTGCTTCGTCGCCGGCCGGGATCGGGGGCCGTTCATCGCCCAACGGACAGGGGCGGAACCGGGAGACATCGTCACCCTGGATGGCTCGGTCCTCGGCAGACACCGTGGACTGCCGTTCTACACCATCGGCCAGCGACACGGGCTGCGCCTCGCCGCGGCCGAGCCGATGTACGTCGTGCGACTTGACGCCGGGCGCAACGCCGTCGTCGTCGGCTCCGCTTCCGACCTCATGAGCGAAGCGGCGCTGCTTGACTCCCTCGCGTGGACCGGCGGCCCGGCGCCAACCTCGGACTTCGCGGCGCAGGCACAGGCGCGGTACCGCTCCCGGGGCAGCCCCGCGCACATCACTGTACGGGGAGCCCATCCTCTGGTGCGTTTCGGCGAACCTCAGCGGGCCCTTGCTCCGGGGCAATCCGTGGTGTTCTACGACGGCGACGCGGTTCTGGGCGGAGGTGTTATCCTGCGCACGTTCGCCAGGGCGGAGGATGCGGATGCTCCGCTGTAGGCCGACCACCGAGCGGGAGAGGCGGCTGCTTGACGACGGCGTCTGGCCTGTCGCCGGCGTCGACGAGGCCGGACGCGGCGCCCTCGCCGGACCGGTGGTTGCCGGAGCCGTGGTCGCCGAATGGTGCACGCGACAGCCGTGGCACGACGAGGTGCGCGACAGCAAGCAGCTCTCGGCGCCGCAGAGGGAGCGCCTGTTCGAGCGAATCACGGCGGAATCGACGGCAGTCGCAGCCGGAATCGTGAGCAGCAACATCATCGACCGCATCGGCATCGCCGCGGCCACGCGTCGCGCGATGCTCGAAGCGCTGCAGTCGCTGGCCGTGCAGCCCGGATACGTGCTCATCGACTGGCTGACGCTGCCGCGCCTGCGGCTCAGGCAGGAAGGCATCCCCAAAGGGGACGCCCTCTGCCTCTCCATCGCCTGCGCCTCCATCGTCGCGAAGGTGACCCGGGATCGCCTGATGGACGAGCTCGATGCGCGCTACCCCGGCTACGGCTTCGGCGCCCACAAGGGCTACGGGACGGAGGAGCATCTCCATAGGCTCGCGACACAGGGTGCCTCGCCGGTGCATCGCGTGAGCTTCAGGCCGGTTCGACTCGTCGTCGGGGGCCTGCTCTGAAGCCGCAGGACGTGGGGAAACGCGGCGAGGAGCTCGCCTGCGAGCTGCTGAAGAAGCGCGGCTACCGCATCCTGGAGCGGAACGTCCGGGGACGCTACGGCGAGATCGATATCGTCGCCCGGCGGAAGGGCTGCACCGCCTTCGTCGAGGTGAGAACCCGAACCGGCGACGGCTTCGGCACGCCGGAGGAGTCCATCACGAAGCACAAGCGGGACAAGATGGTCACCTGCGCGCTTGACTACGTCGCCCGGCACGAAGACCTGCGCGAAGCCGCGTGGCGCATCGACGTTGTCGCCATCGATCTCGGCGAGGACGGCCGTGCGGCTCGGGCGGAGCACATCGAGTCGGCGGTGCCGCTCGATTGAGCGGCGCGTGGGGTATAATGGCAGCCGCATCATCACGAGGAGGCACCAGGTGAAGGTATACGTTTCGTTCTGGCTCCCTGAAGCTCCAATGAACGTGCTGCGCGAGAAGCACACCGTGGTCGTGAATCCGAATGAGCAGCTCCCTTCCCCGGACGAGCTCGTGGCTCACTTGGCGGACGCGGATGCGTTCCTGTGCGTCGGCAGCAAGGTGGACCGGGCCGTCATAGACCGGCTCAATCCCCGCCTCAAGATCATCGCCAACTGGGGGGTCGGCTACAACAACATCGACGCCGACTACGCCGCGCAGAAGGGCATCATGGTCACCAACACGCCGGACGTGCTCACGGAGACGACCGCCGATTTCTCCTGGGCCATCCTCATGGCGGCCGCGCGGCGGGTCGCGGAGGCCGACAAGTACGTGCGGGACGGCCAGTTCAAGGGCTTCAAGCCTTTCGCCATGCTCGGCTCCGACGTCTGGGGCAAGACCATCGGCATCGTTGGCTTCGGCAGGATCGGGCAGGCGGTGGGTCGACGCGCCCTCGGCTTCGGCATGAAGGTGCTGTACTACGACCAGAAGCCCATCGACCGCCAGAGGGAGCAGGAGCTGCAGGCTCAGTATGTGGAGCTGGACACCCTGCTGCGTGAATCGGACTTCGTCTCGCTGCACGTACCGCTGATCGAGGAGACGCGGCATCTCATCGACGCACGAGCGCTCTCGCTGATGAAGCCATCCGCATTCCTCGTGAACGCGGCGCGCGGCCCCGTGGTCGACGAGGAGGCGCTTGTTGATGCGCTCAAGTCGAAGAAGATAGCCGGTGCGGCGCTCGACGTCTTCGAGAAGGAGCCGGAGGTCCACCCGGAGCTTCTCAAGATGCCCAACGTCGTGCTCGCGCCGCACATCGGCAGCGGAAGCTGGGAGACGAGGACGAACATGGGGCACGTAGCGGTGAAGAACATCATCGCGGCGCTCGACGGGCGCACGCCGCCCAACCTGGTCAACCGGCCGGCTGCTCGAAAGCCGTAGCCGCTGGGACTCAACGCGACACAAAGAGGGGTGGGCGCCCGGGCGCCCACCCCTCTCCGCTTTCCTACGCCATCCTGATCTGCGCCGCCTGTTCCAGCCCCAGTTCCTTGATGGCGGCCTCACGCATCTTGTACTTCTGTATCTTCCCGGTGACCGTCATCGGGTACTCGCTGACGAACTTCACGTAGCGCGGAATCTTGTAGTGCGCTATCTTCCCCTTGCAGAAGTCGCGCATCTCGTCGGCCGTCGCCGTCTCACCTTCGCGCAGCTCGATCCAGGCCTGGATCTCCTCGCCGTACTTCTCGTCGGGTACGCCGATGACCTGAACGTTCTTCACCTTCGGATTGGTGAAGAGGAACTCCTCTATCTCGCGCGGGTAGATGTTCTCCCCGCCACGGATGATCATCTCCTTGGCCCTGCCGGTTATCTTGCAGTAGCCGCGCGCGTCCATGGTGGCAAGATCGCCGCTGTGGAGCCAGCCGGACTCGTCGATGACCTCGTCAGTGCCTTTCCGGTTGTTGTAGTAGCCGCGCATGATGTTGTAGCCGCGGTAGCAGATCTCCCCCTGTGCTCCGCACGGCACCATGGCGCCGGTCTCGCAATCGACCACCTTCAACTCAACGTGGGGTATCGCCAGGCCGACCGTGCCGGTCCGGTCTTCAAGCGAAGCATCGACGGGAGTCTGAGTCACCACCGGCGACGCCTCCGTCTCGCCGTAGCAGATGGTCATCTGGATGGCGTGCATCCGCGTCGTCACCTTCTTCATCACCTCTATCGGACACGGGGCGCCGGCCATGATGCCAGTCCTGAGCGACGAGAGGTCGAACGAATCGAACTCCGGGTGCTCGAGTTCCGCTATGAACATCGTCGGCACGCCGTGCAGCGCAGTGCAGCGCTCCTGCTGCACCGCCTTCAGCGTCAGTTGCGCATCGAAGCTCTCGGCCGGCAGCACCATCGTGGCGCCGTGCGTCATGCAGGCGAGGTTCGAGAGGACCATCCCGAAGCAGTGATAGAACGGCACCGGGATGCAGAGCCTGTCCTTCGCGGTCAGGCGCATTCCTTCGCCGGTGAAGTAGCCATTGTTGAGTATGTTGTGGTGCGTCAGCGAGGCGCCCTTCGGGAGCCCCGTCGTACCCGACGTGTACTGGATGTTGATGACGTCGTCCATGTCGAGGGAGGCCTGCCGGCGGTCGAGCTCGTCGTCGGCGATGCCGTCGCCCAGAGCCAGGAAGCTCGACCAGGTGTGCATCCCGGGGTGCTCCCGCGGCCCCATGAGGGCGAGCGTCTTCAGCAGCGGCAGCTTCGAGCTCCGGAGGGCGCCCGGCTTCGACTCGCGAGCGTCCGGGCACACCGAGTAGACCATCCCGACGTAGTCCGAAGACTTGAACCGCTCGATAAGCAGCAGCGCGCTCACCTCGGAGTTGCCCAGCGCATACTCCAACTCGTGAGTGCGGTAAGCGGGGTTGATGTTCACCAGCACGATGCCTGCCATCGCCGTGCCGAACTGCACCAGCACCCACTCGGGATGGTTGGTGGCCCAGATGGCAACCCGGTCGCCGCGCTGCAGGCCGAGTGCCATGAGCGCCTTCGCCACTCGACGGCAGTCGGACCTCAGTTCAGAGTACGTCCACCTCCGGCCTGAAGGGACGTCGACCAGGGCCTCGTTGTCGGGATGGGCCGTCACGATACGGTCGAGGAAATCGGGGATGGTATCACCCAGAAGTGGTGTTGTTGAGCCGCCGTGCGCGTAGCTCAACTGCTGGCTGCGAGCCATGACTCCCCCTCCTTTCGATTGGCACACCGCCGCGCCGTCCCGTGAGCAGAGGAGCTCGGGACTCCGCCCGGCGGGTCGTTCCGGCGCTACATGTACCTGTTCAGCACCTCCGGGACAAGAACCGTGCCGTCCGCCTGCTGGTGGTTCTCGAGAACGGCGATGAAGACGCGCGGCAGCGCGAGTCCTGAGCCGTTCAGCGTGTGCACCAGTTGCGGCTTCGCCTCGGGCTCGGGCCGGAAGCGCAGGTTTGCGCGTCGCGCCTGGAAATCGCCGCAGTTGCTGCAGGAGCTGACCTCAAGCCACTCGTTCGAGCCGGGCGCCCAGACCTCCAGGTCGTAGGTCTTGCACGAGGCGAAGCCGAGGTCGCCGGTGCAGAGCTCAACGACGCGGTACGGCAGCTCGAGCTTCCGCAGCACATCCTCGGCGTCAGCCACAAGGGACTCAAGCTCCGCCATCGAGGTCTCCGGCCGCACGTACTTGTACAGCTCCACCTTGTCGAACTGGTGGCCGCGCTTGATGCCGCGCGTGTCCTTGCCCGCCGCCATCTTCTCCCTGCGGAAGCAAGGGGTGTACGCGACGTAGCGCAGCGGCAGGTCGGCGCCGTCCAGTATCTCATCCCGGTGAAGGTTCGTCAGCGGCACCTCCGCAGTCGGCACGAACCAGTAGTCCTCTTCAGCGTCGTGGTACAGGTTGTCTGCGAACTTGGGCAGGTTGCCGGAGCCGACCATGCACTCGCGGTGCAGCATGAACGGCGGATATATCTCCCTGTAGCCGTGCTCCTTCGTGTGCAAGTCAAGCATGAACGAGATGAGCGCCCGCTGCAGCCTGGCGCCGAGGCCCTTCAGGACGTAGAAGCGGGTGCCGGAGAGCTTGACTCCCCGGGCGAAGTCGATGATGTCCAGCTTCTCGCCCATCTCCCAGTGCGGCGCCGGCTCGAACGCGAACTTGCGCGGCGTGCCCCACGTGCGCACAACGGTGTTCTCGCTCGCGTCCTTCCCCTGGTGGACGCTGCGGTCGGGGGGGTTGGGCAACTCGAGCAGCATTGCATCGAGGCTGTCCTTCGCCTCTCTGGTCGACTTCTGTGCCTCCGCAACCCTCTCGCCGAGGACGCGAAGCTCGTCGAGCAACTCCGCGGGGCGTTCCTTCGTGCGACCCAGCTGCTTGCTCGCCTGGTTGTGCTGCGCCCGGAGCGCCTCCACCTCGCGCAGCAGCTCCCGGTAGCGCTCGTCGGCCTGGACGACCGGCGCCAGGACGCCGGGCATGCCCCGCAGCTCCATCGCCCATTCAACGGACGCGAGGTCCTCTCTCAGCAGTCTGACATCAAGCATCTTGCCTCCCCTTCAGCTGAGGGAACAGTATCACGTCGCGGATCGACTCCTGTCCGGTGAGCAGCATCACCAGACGGTCGATGCCGATGCCGAGGCCGCCGGTCGGGGGCATGCCATGCTCCATGGCTTCCAGGAAGTCCTCGTCCGCCACCTGGACATCTTCGTCGCCCGCGCGGTCGTGCAACTGCTCTTCCAGGCGTTGCCGCTGGTCCACGGGGTCGTTCAACTCGGTGAACGCGTTCGCGAACTCGAGCCCGCAGATGAACGCCTCGAAGCGCTCCACCAGCCGTGGATTGCCCCGCTTCTTTTTCGGGAACGGCGACATCTCGACCGGGTAGTCGAGCAGGAAGACCGGCTGTATCAGCTTCGGCTCCACGAACGTGGAGATGAGCTCGTCGATGAGGCGGCCCCGACCGGGCGTGCCCTCGACGCGCACGCCTTCCTGCAGCAGTCGTTCGTGCAGCGACTCGGCATCGGGGTAGTCCTCGAAGTCGATGCCGCTCAACTCCTTCACCTTCTCGCGCAGCGTCACCCGCTGCCACGGCGGCTCGAGCTCGATCGTCTGTCCGCGGAACTGGACGCGCGTCGTGCCCAGCACGGTGCGCGCAACCGTGGCGAAGAGCCGCTCGGTCAGGTCCATCATGTCTTCGTAGTCAGCGTACGCGCGGTAGCACTCCATGAGCGTGAACTCGGGGTTGTGCCGCACGGAGATGCCCTCGTTCCGGAACACCCTGCCCATCTCGTAGACACGGTCGATGCCGCCGATGATGAGCTTCTTGAGCGACAGCTCAAGCGCGATGCGCAGGAAGAGGTCTTCGCCCAGCGCGTGGTGGTGGGTAACGAAGGGTCGCGCCGCCGCCCCGCCGGCCTTGGACTGCAGCACCGGGGTCTCGACCTCCACGTAGCCCTCGTCCTCGAGGAACCGTCGCGTGGCGGTGATGATGCGACTCCGGAGCGCGAACGTCCGGCTCACGTCGTCGTTCGAGATGAGGTCGAGATACCGCTGGCGGTAGCGCGTCTCGACGTCGACCAGCCCGTGCCACTTCTCCGGCAACGGACGCAGCGACTTCGCCAGGAACACGAGCTCCGCCACATCGACCGTGACCTCGCCGGTCCTGGTGACGAACAGCTCACCGCCGACGCCGACGAAGTCGCCGATGTCGATGTCTTTCAGCATGCCGTAGCGCTCGTCGCCAAGGACGTCCCGCCGCAGGCTTGCCTGCAGCTTGCCCGAACCATCACGAAGGTCGAGGAACGCCATCTTGCCCATCGTGCGCTTCGCGGTGACGCGACCGGCCACCGAGATGCGCTTCGAGCGTTCGCCCGAACGCTCGTACAGCGCGCGCGCCTGCGCGGTGGTGTGGCTCGGATGGTAGCTGTGGGGATAGGGCTCGATGCCCGCGGCCCTCAGCTCGTCGAGGGTCTTCAGTCGTTCTTCGGTGACCCGGTCAAGGCGTGAAGTCATACTGTTCCTTCCCTATGCTATCGGCCGCCGTACCGGGCGCCGCGTGTCATCACTGGGGCTTGAGTTCAGCGGGGTCTTCATCGGCTCCGCTCTCCGCGTCGACGTTCTCCGCCAGCACGGCGAGAGCCTGCTCATAGTACGACTCGGGCACGAGGATGCTCACTTCGCCGAGGCCGTCGACGGTCAGCCCGTACACGATGCCGGCACTCTCATAGCTGAGGGCTACCGGTATGCCGTAATCCTCGAGCCGCGCGCGGATTATCTGGGCTTCACCGTGCCGGGACTTGCGGAGGACCACGAGCGACGTCCCGCCAGCCATCGTACCCTTCGGCTATTCTAACAGAACGCAAAGCCGGGTCCAACGTGTCGCCGCCTCGCGGTTTCTTCCCCGGCTGGCTCGATGGTATAATGCCCGCTACTCGCCATGGACCTTTTGGCCTCTCTGAATCCGTCGCAGCGTGAGGCCGTCCAGGCAACTGACGGCCCACTGCTCATCCTTGCCGGACCCGGCAGCGGCAAGACCCGGGTCATCACCAACCGGGTCGCCTACCTCGTGACCAGCCGGAACGTGGACCCCCGCAGCATCCTCGCCGTCACCTTCACCAACAAGGCCGCCAACGAGATGCGCGAGCGACTCGACCGGCTGCTGGACGGTGCCGCCGGCGCACTGACCATCGGCACGTTCCACGCGGTCTGTTGCCGCATCCTCAGGGCGGACGGACGGCCGGTCGGCCTCAGCCCGGGCTTCGTGGTGTACGACGATGACGACCAGGTGAACCTCATCAAGCAAAGCCTGCTGGAGTTGCAACTCGACCCGAAGACCTACTCGCCTCGCCTCATCCAGGCATCCATCAGCGCCGCCAAGAGCCGCCTGCTCTCCGAACAGCACCACGCCGAGGGCGTCGACAGCTACTTCGAGGAGATCGTGCAGCGCGTCTACCAGCGATACCAGGCGCTCCTGACGCAGAGCGATGCCGTCGACTTCGACGACATCCTGCTCAAGACGGTGCGCCTCTTCGAGGGCCAGCCCGACGTCCTGGCACGCTATCGCAAGCGCTACCACCACATCCTCGTCGATGAGTTCCAGGATACGAACCTGGCGCAGTTCGAGCTGGTGCGGCTGCTGGCCTCGGAGCACCGCAACGTGTGCGTCGTGGGTGACCCCGATCAGTCCATCTACTCGTGGCGTTCGGCCGACCCCAGGAACCTGCTCAGCTTCGAGCGCGAGTTCCCCGAGGCGAAGGTGGTGCTGCTGGAGCAGAACTACCGCTCGACCAAGACCATCCTCAAGGCTGCCATGCAGGTCATCTCGAGCAACCCGCTGCGCAAGGAGATGGAGCTCTGGACGGAGAACGAGGCCGGCAAGCCCGTGGTCCTCACCGAGTGCCTCAACGAGAAGGACGAGGCGCAGTACGTCGTCGACGCCATCGAGAAGCTTCTCCGTCACGAGGGCCTGCACTACGGGGACTGCGCCGTGATGTACCGCATCAACGCCCAGTCGCGCGCGCTCGAAGAGAGCCTCATGCGCTTCGGCGTGCCGTACCGTCTGGTCGGCGGCACCCGCTTCTACCGCCGGCAGGAGATCAAGGACATCGTCGCCTACCTCCGGGTGATACATAACCCGCACGACAGCATCAGCCTGACCCGCATCATCAACACGCCGGGACGCGGCATCGGTCAGGGCACGCTCAACAAGCTTCAGGCGTCGGCCTCCGAGCGGAACGTGTCGTTGTTCGAAGCTCTCCGGCAACTGGTCAACGAGAAGGATCTTGCGGCCCGCGCCGGCAACGCGCTGTCGCACTTCCTCGCTGTCATCGATGGGCTCATCGCCCGGAGCCGCGAGGTCTCGCCGCAGCAGGTCATCGAAGATGTCCTCGTCCAGACGGCGTACCGTGACTACCTCATGGAGAGCGAGGACGGCGAGGACCGGTGGCAGAACGTCCAGGAGCTGAAGAACGTTGCCGCCGAGTACAACGACCTCGCTCCGGAGGGGGCTCTCTCGGCCTTCCTGGAGAAGGTCAGCCTCGTGGCCGACGTCGATGAGATGGTGGACTCGGCGGATGCGGTCACGCTCATCACGCTGCACCAGGCGAAGGGCCTCGAGTTCCCCGCCGTCTTCATCATCGGCATGGAGGACGGCGTGCTGCCACACCGCAAGTCGTTCGACGACCCCGCCCAGATGGAAGAGGAGTGCCGCCTCTGCTACGTCGGCTTCACGCGGGCGCAGCGCTACCTCTTCCTCTCGCGCGCGCATCGCCGCAGCCTCTTCGGCAACGGGCTGGCCAACCCGCCGTCCCGCTACCTGGCCCGCATCTCTCCCGAGCTGGTCTCCACGCGCGGCCTGTGGGAGGAAGAAGGGGTCGACATGAGCGGCGCGGTCTACTCGCAGCCGCTATCCGTCGGCGTCTCGAACGACGAGTTCAGGGTGGGCGACTGGGTCTTCCACAAGAAGTTCGGGCAGGGGGTCGTCATGGACTGCTTCCCGGACAAGAGCGACCTGGTGGTCACGGTGGCCTTCGAGGAGATGGGCACGAAGCGGATGCTCCTCAGCCTGGCCCGTCTCGAGAAGATCGAGCGGTGAGCCCGGCTGGCGAACCGCCAAGGCGTGGGCACCGGAAATCACTCGGGCTGGACACGCCCGGCAGCACCGTCAGTGTTCTTGGAATCGGCCTTGCGAGCGCGCCTGCTGGCGAGAAACGCGGCGTAGTGCCCACGCTGGATTCGGTCCGGGTCTGTCAGCACCGCGCCGGCTTCCTCGCCGGCCTTTGATCCGGCTTCGACAACTGCCGCCAGCAATGGCATGGTCAGTTTCTCCTCTTTGTTCGAGTCGCTGCCTGTCGAGAGCCATGGGGGAGGGCAGGTAGTCTCTGTCCCGCTCGCCTCACCACACTCAAGAGTGCAAGGCCCGCTGGGCTGCTATTGACAGTCTACACGTCACCGTGTAGACTCGCCTCGTGGAACTGCACGTACTGCCTCCCGGCGTCGTCTCCCGCATCGCGGCCGGAGAGGTGGTCGAGCGTCCCGCCTCCGTCGTCAAGGAACTCATCGAGAACGCCATCGATGCCGGCGCCGGCAAGATAGACATCGAGTGCCGCGGCGGCGGCGTGGAGTACATCTGCATTGCCGACAACGGCTCGGGTATCCCGTCCGACCACGTCGAGCTTGCCTTCGAGCGCCACGCCACAAGCAAGATAGGCTCCCTCGAAGACCTGACCGTCGTCCGAACACTGGGCTTCAGGGGCGAGGCGCTGCCCAGCATCGCCGCCGTCGCCGATGTCGAGCTCTCGACGCGGTCTCAGGACGAGGCCCTGGGGACCACCCTGTCCCTGCATGACGGCAGGGTTGTGCAGCGCAGACGTCAGCCGCGGTCCCGTGGCACGACCGTCGCCGTGCGAAGGCTTTTTCAGCACCTGCCGGCGCGGCTCAAGTTCCTGAAGTCGGAATCCACCGAGAACGGCCACAGCGCCCGAGTGGTGAGCCAGTACGCGCTCGCGTACCCTTCCATCGCCTTCAGCCTGCTGCAGGAGGAGCGACTGGCGTTGCGGACGCCGGGGAACGGCAACGTGCGCGACGTCGTGGCGCAGCTCTATGGCGCCGAGGTCGCCCGCGCCATGCTCCCGGTGGAGCACCGCGCCGATGCCGTGCACGTCACCGGCCTTGTCGCTCCTGCTTCTCTGACGCGCGCTGGTCGAGGCTACCTGAGCACTTTCGTCAACCTCCGCTGGGTCCTGAGCCCGCTGCTCCAGAGGGCGGTCGAGGAGGCCTACCGCGGGATGCTGCAGGAAGGCCGCAACGCCATCGCCGTACTGAGTATTCAGCTTCCGCCGGTGGAGCTGGACGTCAACGTCCATCCGAGCAAGGCGCAGGTGAAGTTCGCCAACGAGCAGGTGGTCTTCAGGGCCGTCCGGGACGCTGTCAGGACGGCGCTCTCGTGCTCCGCCACCGCCACCAGCGCCCTCCACCGCTACGCTCCTCCCTCTGAAGGGCGGCAGTCGGACTGGGCCATCGCCGAGCCGGAGCCGCAGCCCTCCGACTCTACGCCAACCATCGCCGCTGCGGAGACCCCGGCGTCGGCCGCACTCCCGCCACTGCGCATCCTCGGCCAGGCGCTCTCGACCTACCTGGTGGCCGAGGGCCCCGACGGGCTCTACCTCATCGACCTGCACGCCGCGCACGAACGAGTCGTCTTCGAGAGCCTGCTGGAGCAGCAGAAGACCCGCCGGGTTGAATCACAGGGGCTGCTGGCTCCGCTCACGCTGGAAGCCAGTCCCGCCGAGGCTGCGGCCCTGGCGGAGCTGACCGGCCCGCTTGCCGGGGTCGGATTTGCGCTCGAGCCATTCGGCGACCGCACCTACCTGCTCAGGGCTGTGCCAGCCGCTCTGGGCGGGGTCGATCCCGTTGCAGCGCTCAGGGATGTGCTGCAGGAGCTTGCGGGAGACTCGCGCGGTCTGACGCAGGAGCGGATCGCCGCATCCGTCGCCTGCCACTCGGCCGTCCGGGGAGGACAACAACTCACGCCCCAGGAGATGCGCCAGCTCGTGCAGCAACTCGAGGGCTGCGCCCAGCCGCGAACCTGCCCGCACGGCCGGCCGACCGTCATCCACTTCAGCACCGGCCATCTGGAGCGGCTCTTCGGTCGCCGCCTCTAGGGGCTCGTGCGGTTCCGCGCCTCACGCTTCTCGTAGTATCGCAGCAGCCGGTTGCCGGACCGCGCGGCGTGCCGGATGGAGTTGTACACGGCGATGCCGGCCCGATAGCATTTCTCCCTCGCCTGGTCCATCCAGTCGTAATGCTCCGGGAACGTCATCATCTGGGTGACAACGACGATCGGTTTGCCCAGTTCGACGTGAGCGCGAACGACATCGTCCAGCAGCTTGTTCCAGATCTCGGCGTGCATCGCCGGCGGCCGCGCGATGAGGCCGACCGAGAGGTGCACGATAGAGAGGTCGATGCCTTTGTACTCGGCGAACAGCTTGAGGATGGGGTAGTAGCCGACCCGCCACGCCTCGGCGGAGAGGTCCATCGGGTTGTCGATGATGGTGCCGGCCTCCGCCCCGACGACTTCCGTGGCGCGCCGCCGCAGGTCCTGCGGGAAGCCCGGGATGACGAGCCCTTCCTTGGTAGCCTCGTCGCTGGCGAGCACCGTCGCACCGCCTCCCAGCCCCAGCAACGCCACGCGCCTGCCGACCGGCTTCGGGAAGAAGCTGAAGGTGACGGCCATGTCGATCCACTCTTCGATGGTGGCAACCCGCACCGCGTTGACCTGTTCCAGCACGCCGTCCCAGACGCGGTCGGCCCCGGCGAGCGAGCCGGTGTGCGATGCCGCCGCGCGGGCGCCCGATTCGGTCACGCCGACCTTCAGCACGATCACGGGCTTGCGCCTCGCGGCGCGCTCGAGCGACTTCATGAAGCGGGGGCCGTCCTTCACACCCTCGATGTAGGCCATGATGATGCCCGTCTCGGGGTCGTCCGCCATGTAGTCCATCAGGTCGGTTGCATTGACGTCGCTGGCGTTGCCGTAGGAGATGACCTTGCTGAAGCGCACGCCCCGGCGCGCCGCCTCGCGCACCAGGTAGATGGCATTGCCGCCGCTCTGGCAGATGGCGCCGACGGGGCCGCTCTCACTCGTTGTGTCGGCCAGAAACGAGACGCCGGACTTCGGGCAGTAGACGCCCATGCAGTTCGGACCGACGATGCGCATGCCGTGCTCGCGCGCAAGCGCGAGTATCTCGCGCTCAAGCGCGATGCCCTCGCCCTTCCCCAGCTCCGAGAAGCCGGACGTGAAGAAGTGCATCGCCTTGACGCCCTTGGCAACGCAGTCTTTCGTCAGCTCCAGAGCGCCCGATGCCGGTATGGCGGAGATGACATAGTCCACCGGTCCCGGGATGTCTCGCACGCTGGGGTACACCTTCAGCCCCATCACTTCGCCACCCTTGGGATTGACGGGGTACAGCGGCCCCTTGAAGCCGCATCTGATCATCGCCTGCAGGTACGCGCCGCCGCCGAACTGCTCCGCTGACGGCTTCGTGGATACTCCCGCAATCGCTATGGACCGCGGACCGAATACGGCATCCAGGTTTGACGTGCTCATGCTTCTCCTTGCGCCCGGCCGCGCTGACGGAGGCAGATTCTACATCAAGACCGACCGGCGACTCCAAACGAGGCGCTTGCGCCTGAAAGCCCGTGTGGTAAACTCAGGGGCTCACGTATCATCACTGGAGGCATCCGTCATGATCCGAGCAGCAGTCGTCGGCGCCACCGGCATAGTCGGCCAGCAGTTCCTCGTCGCGCTCAAGGGACACCCCTGGATAGCGGTGAAGTCGCTCGCCGCCTCCGAGCGGTCGGCCGGACAGAGCTACCGCAAGGCCATCACCGACCCCGCCACGGGCGCGGTGCGCTGGTTCTGCGACGAGTCTCCGGCGGAAGACGTCATGGATCTGCCGGTCGTCAACGCGACCGAGCTGTCCACGAAGGACATCGACCTCGTCTTCTCGGCTATCGAGTCGGGACCGGCGAAGACCCTGGAGCCGCAGTATGCTGCCGAGGTGCCCGTCATCAGCACCGCCTCCGCCTTCCGCTACGAGGACGACGTGCCGATACTCATTCCCGGCATCAACCCGGGCCACGCCCGCCTGCTCGCTACCCAGCGCAAGCGTCGCGGCTGGAAGGGCTTCGTGACGCCCAACCCCAACTGCACCACCATCGGGCTGGCCGTGACACTGAAGCCGCTCTACGACGCTTTCGGCTTGAGCTCGGTCATCATGACGTCCATGCAGTCGATGTCCGGCGCCGGACGAAGCCCCGGTGTTATCGGGCTGGACATACTGGACAACGTCATCCCCTTCATCCCGGGCGAGGAGGAGAAGGTCCAGAAGGAGACGCAGAAGATCCTCGGCGCGCTTGAGGGAGACGCCATCCGGCCCGCCCCGTTCGTGGTCAGTTGCAGTTGCTCGCGGGTCTGCGTGCTCGAGGGCCACACCGAGGCGGTGTTCGCTTCCACGCGGAAGCCGTGCGACCCGGCGTCGGCGGCCGGGGCGATGCGGGCATACGATGGCGGGCTGGTGGGGTTGCCATCCGCGCCTGAGCACCTCATCCATGTGAGCGACGACCCGTTCCGGCCCCAGCCTCGACTCGACAGAGACAACGAGGGAGGCATGGCCACCACGGTCGGCCGCATCCGCCAGGACGCTGCGCTGCCGAACGGCATCAAGTACGTGCTCGTCTCTCACAACACGAAGATGGGAGCCGCGCGCGGGGCGGTGCTCGAGGCCGAGATGCTCATACGCGACGGCTACATCGGCTGACGCCTGCCGCCTAGCCGTCGTTCACCACGTTGTCGAGACGCCGGCGGTTGACGTGCAGCGAGAGCACGTCGGGCCGCGAGTAGTGGCCCGCAACGTCCAGCAGTTGCTTCTCCTCGATGAGCCGGTCCAGGTCGACCTCACCGTAGAGCACCGTCTCGCAGTCGTACACCGGCCCGGCGATGAATCGGGCGTCCGGCCCTACGATGGCGCTGCCACCGCGGCACAGCGTCTCCGGAAACGCCTCCAGCTCCTTCATCAGGGGGAAGCCGGGCGGCAGCATCGCCTTCGTCAGGTAGCTCGCGGCCGCCACCACGAAGACCCGGCCTTCGAATGCCATGTTTCGACACGCCAGCAGGAACGTCTCGCTCGCACTCGGCCAGAGCGCCGCGTGCACCTGCTCGCCCTCGGCGTAGAGTGCGTAGCGCGCCAGCGGCATCCAGTGCTCCCAGCAGATAAGGCCGCCGAGCCGGCCTACCGATGAGTCGAAGACCGACAGCGTAGAGCCATCGCCGCGACCCCATATCATGCGCTCGTGATAGGTGGGCACCAGCTTCCGGTGGACCCCCAGCAGCGTCCCGTCGACATCGATGAAGGCCATCGAGTTGTAGAGCGTGCCGGTGGGGGTTCGTTCGTTTACACCGATGACCACGGCGACGCCGTGCTCGCGCGCCGCCTGCTGCAGCGGCCACAGTGCCGGACCGGAGACGTCCACCGCGTTCCGGTACAGCTCCGCGTACGCCTGCTTCGCCGGACCGTAGTTCCAGCGCGAATCGGCGTTCGCCCACACCGGGTATCCCGGCACCCACGTCTCGGGGAAGACCGCCAGGCTGGCGCCGTTTGCCGCCACCTCTGCGACCAGCGAGCAGGCCTTGGCAATGGTCGCCTCCCGGTCGAGGTAGACAGGGGCCGCCTGCACTGCAGCCACCTTGAACGTGCCCGCCCGTCCGGCTGTATTCATCCGCCTGCGCTCATCGACAGGCGCCACACACTCGGTCGCACTCATGCTGTTCCTCCCCTCAATGTGGTAGCCGCGCGGAGGCTCGCGCCTCGCGGGAGCAGTCGAGAGTATAGAGACGCGGCCTGTTCAGGTCAACGAGGCGCCGCTCCGGCATTGCCGTGAAGGCGGGCGTGCGCGCTATAATCACTCGCTAGACGGTCTTCCCCAAGGAGCGCGCTCCGTGAACACGAACTTGAAGAAGGTGGTCATCTCAATCCCTCAGGAACTCTTCTCAGCCGTGGAGGAACAGAGCAAGGCGCGGGGAGAGACGCTAAGTCAGTTCTTCTGCCGCGGCGCCGAGACGCTGCTGCGTCGACATAAGGAGCGCCGCATGCTCGAGGAGTACGTCGAGTCCCGCAACCGGATGCCCGACCCGTCCGAGGTCGCGGACGCGCACCGCAGCCTCGGGAACATCATCGACCAGTAGCACAGAGACTCCACTCTAGCGGTACAGGCGCGGCAACATGCGCGCCAGCACGTCCGGCAACTCAGAGGCCGCATACGCCACCTCGCATTTGCCGGCGCCGTACAGCCCCTCCTGAGGAGCGCCGACCGACACCGTGAGGACGTCCACTCCCGACCTTCGACACAGCTCCAGGGCCTGCCTGACCACGTACGTGTCCTTCGGGTGTCCGTCGGTGAAGTGCAGCACCAGCCTCCGGCGCTCCGCGCGTCCCCGCAGCAGGAGCAGCGCCGCCGCGATGGCCTCCCCGGTCGGGGTGCCACCGTCGCACCACACGTCGCGCAGCGACAGCGGCATGCCCGAAGCCGCCAGTCTGGTGAGCTGCACCGGCGCGCCCGGATGCAGCCCGCCGCTCGTGTACGTAACGACTTCATACCAGACGCGCGGTGCAAGCTCCCGCAGCGCTTCCGCAACGATGCACGCCGCCCGGTGCACCGCCGGCATGTGCGACTTCATCGAAGCCGAGACATCGATAAGGAAGACCAGGGCTGTGCGGCCCCGCTGCCGGTCGCGCCGCTTGAACACGCTGTTCTTGCCCGCCGCCAGGCGCGTCAGGCCCCGACCGTCGAGCTTCCCGCGGCGCAGCCCGTGCCTCCAGCGGGAGCGCGCGTCTTCCATCCGCGCGAAGAGTCGACGGACCGACTGGATGTCATCCTCCACCTCCGCGCGCACGCGCTCGTAGTCGACCGGTTCGAAGCGGGCGTTCTTGACCGCCGTGGCCGAGGCACGAATGCCCAGCTCCCGCAAGTCGGCCGTGAGCACAACATCCGCGCCCCGCAGCTCCGACGGGACTGCTTCCGCGTTGCCGGAGACTGCCGCCGCCGAGTCGATGCGGTACTCGCTCAGGTCGACGAAGCCACCGGACTCCGACCCGCCCAGGACGTTCTTGCGCATCTGCGCGCGTTCCACCCGGCTCTGCTCGGTTTCCCGGCCGGCCTCCGGGAGGGTGAGCCACCACGGCGCTCCCGCGTCGCCCGTTCCAGGCGGAAAGGAACGGAGACGACGCCAGACCATCCCTGCGAGCGCCAGCCGTTTGCCCGGCTCTCGCGTCGACACGTACGCCCGGGCCGCCGACTCAAGCTCGTTCACCGCTCCAAGCAGTTCCGCACTGACGTCACCAGACAGGGATTCATGCCGCACGCTGACGCCGAGCCACAGTTCGAGGATGCTGTCGCGATTGACGGGGATTCCGGCCCCGGAAGAGCCGGCGCGCAGCGTCCAGGGCGCAAGGAAGTCGTACGCCGAGCGGAGATACAGCGCAAGCGCACGCGACAGGCGCGCCAGCCTGGCGCTCACGTACTCTTCTTCCAGCGCCCGGAAGACCCGTGTGAACTCGCGTCGCTCGCCGTCGTCCAGACTCGGCCACTCCTCCCATGAGGAGGCCGGCACGGACAGCTCCCGGATGGCGGCATCACGCACCGCGAGCCCCACCACACAGTCCACCACGGACGCGGGAACCGGCGCGGGGAAGCCGCTCAGCAGACCGGGATCGAGCACCAGCGGCGCGCTGTCGGCGCCGCGCGCGCGGCG
>Ga0116202_10000073_pt1 | contig 44708 bp, 45 predicted proteins | sample LakKivw325mmetaG_FD_94479 | JGI IMG/M metagenome (GOLD analysis project Ga0116202, IMG submission 94479) | Anoxic lake water microbial communities from Lake Kivu, Rwanda to study Microbial Dark Matter (Phase II) - Lake Kivu water 325m metaG | ecosystem: Environmental > Aquatic > Freshwater >... | reverse complement strand
GGCCAGGGAGACAAACCCTGACCTTATAAACCTACCTTTGTATTCCTGGGCAATTTATTAAACCACCTTTTTCAAGGATTTCCTAACTGCATATTCCGGATGAATCCGACCACCTTTTCCGTTTCATGCCGACCAGTAACTCTAATTGATGCCAACCATTTTTGAAGTTAAAAAACGGAATCCCACTCCTAAAAATGAAGAGCGCTGGATAATTTCCACGCGGTAAGATATCCTCCTCATCAACAATCAATAAGGAGGAGAAACAAAGTGTCGCAGAAAGGATTATCCATGCGAAAGATACGGGGAATACTGAAACATCGATATGAATATGGTCAAAGGGTTCGAGCCATAGCTCGGCTTCTTCGTCTTTCTCACAGTACGGTTCTTGAGTATCTCCGTCGAGCTCGAGTCTGCGGCATCGCCTGGCCGCTTCCTGAAGGGATGGATGATGAGGCCCTGGAACGGATGTTGTTTCCCAAAAGACATTGTCCTGTTCCTTCTCGAACCATGCCCGATATCACTTTCCTCTGTATTGAACTCTCGAAAAAGGGAGTGACCTTGAGTCTTCTCTGGGAAGAGTACAAAGAAACCCATCCTGACGGCTATCAGTATTCCCAGTTCTGTCACTGGTTTTATCAGAAAAGGAAAACCCTCGATCGCTCTCTCCGGCAAATGCATCGCTTCGGTGAGAAACTCTTTACCGATTTTGCCGGTCTCACCATCCCCATTCAGGATGCCAAAACCGGCACCACCCAGCCTGCCCACATTTTTGTTGCGGTTTTAGGAGGAAGCAACTCCACCTATATATAAGCCTTCGAACGGGAAGACCTCGGAAGCTGGATGAGCGCTCATCGCCATGCCCTGGAGTTTTTCGGTGGGGTTCCCGAGCTCATCGTTCCCGACAACACTCGCTGTACGGTGAAGAAAACCTCCCGATACGATCCAGACCTCAACCCCATCTTCAGCGATTTTGCAGACCATTATGGCTGTATCATCTATCCCACCCGGGTGAGAAAGCCAAAGAACAAAGCCAAAGTGGAAAATGGCGTCCTCCTGGTTGAACGCTCTCATTCTTGCCCGTTTCCGTCATCACTCCTTTTTTCATCTGGCTGAACTCAACCAAAAAATCAGCGAACTTCGAGACCGACTGAATAGCCGACCATTCCAGAAGATGAGTGGCAATCGAAAGGAACGGTTTCTCCGGTTTGAACAAGGAACTCTTCGTCCTCTCCCACCTATTCCCTATGAGTATCTCCAGATGATGGTGGCCACCGTTCCTCCTGACTACCAACTAAGAGTTGACGGTCACTATTGCAGCGTTCCTCACTCTCAAGTGGGAAAAGGGTTGATTTTCGGGTGAGCCCCCATACCGTTGAAATCATGGCTGGTGGATGTCGGGTAACTTCCCATGAACGCCAATTCGACGAAGGGGGGATGTCCACCATCCCTGATCATCGTCCTTATGCTCACCATGCCTATGTATCCTGGACTCACCAAGCACTCTGGGAATTTGCCGAATATATCGGTCCGGCAACGGTCTCCTTCATACTGGCGATTGCTTTCAACCGCCATCCTCAGGAACTGTTACGGATTGGTCTGGGACTCAAAAAGCTCGCTGCCCAGTATTCGCCAGAACGACTCGAAAAGGGGTGTGAGCGGGTGATTCGTATCAACGCTTTATCCTTTTCCAGTGTGGAATCCATCTTAAAGCGGGGACTGGACCGGGGGATGGCTCTGTCTCTGGTAAATTGTGAGTGGATCACAGCTCATCACCATCTCCTCATCACCGGTCCAATTGGGATTGGAAAAACTTATCTCGCCAACGCGTTCGTGTACCAAGCCTGCCGGCTCGGGTATACGGTGTTCAACGAGTGAACCTCACGTTTCTTAGATCTCTTAAGAGGAAGTCGTTTGGATGGGCGGTATCCAGCCTTGGTTCGGAAGATTCAAAAGATGAAGCTGCTCATACTCGATGACTTTGGCATGGTTAATTTCACCCCCAATGATGCCCGGAATGGAACTGGGTTGGTATGCATGGTGATTCAAGTCCCAGTGGAGCATTGGTATGATACTTTTCCTCTTCCAACAATTGCCGATGCTATCATGGATCGATTGGTTCATAACTCATACCAGATTGAAATGCGAGGTGAATCGATGAAAAAAAGAATTCCCATCTTGATGCTAGCTCAACCATGGTGGATCCTGACGCTAGTGGGGATAATTGAAAAGACCATTATCCCCATCGCCTGGACAATTCTTCAAAACGAGTTACCCACAGTCTCCACCAGCCGACGATGAGATTTTTGATATTTTAAAAGACCCGCCAAAGACAATTTAGTGCACTTTTAAATTTTAAATGACATTCTTAAAAAATATTCCACAAAGATGGAATAATATAATAAAATTCTAAGGATAGGTGGATCACGACTTAATCTCATTTACCAGAAGGTTGTTAGAAAAATATAACATAAGGGAGGGAATAAGTATGACCCCAAGGGAACGTTTTGCTGCTATATGTTCCTTCGAAAGAACCAATGATATCTTTTTTTGGGGAATTGATTCTTGGAACGAGGCTTTTCGGCGTTGGATTCGAGAAGGTATGCCAGTTAAAAATTTACAAAGCAAAAAAGAACTCAACCTTTTTTTACTGGGATGGCAAGATCAGAATGAATGTATCAAGCCCAATGCTGCCATCAAAGGGATGGGAGCCAACAACAATCCTCCCTGGGTTCCGCCTCTTGACCCCCTTTTTGAAACCAAGATTCTTAAAGACGAAGGGGCCCATGTAGTGAAAATTGATTATGACGGTGCCATTGTCCGGAGCATGAAAGACGATCCGGAAGTGATGCCTCAATATCTTGAATATCCAGTGAAAGACAAAAAAAGCTGGGATGAATATAAAAAGCGCTTGGATCCGTATTCACCTGGACGTTGGACTCCAGGATGGGATCGCATGACCGATGATAAATTAACCTGGCCGATTCGGGAAGGACGGGAAGGAGAAAGTTATGAAAAGAGAGATTTCCCCTTAGGAATGATGGCGCTGACTCTTTTTGGAATGCCACGTAACTATATGGGATTGGAAAATATCAGCATCGCCATCTATGATAATATCGCTCTGGTTGAAGAAATGATCGAATGGCATTGTTATCTTTCCTATGAAATGCTTAAAAAGGTTTTTCAGACGGGTATCACACTTGATTGGGTTTGGTTGTGGGAGGATATGTGCTATAAAAAGGGGTCGCTGGTGTCGCCTGAATTCGTAAAGAAATATATGGTCCCTCGCTATCGGAGAGTAGTAGATATTTTAAGGGAGAATGGAGTGAAAGTACTCATACTCGACAGCGATGGCAATACCGAAGAACTTTTACCCATCTGGATCGATTGTGGAATCAACGCACATTATCCATTCGAAATTGCCAGTGATATGGATCCAATCCGTTTGAGGAAAAAGTATGGGAAAAACCTGATCATTGTCGGTGGTGTAGATAAACGAAGTCTTTCCAAAGGGAAAAAAGAGATCGACGAGGAAGTCGCCAAGGTCAAAGAATTGATCAAATACGGTGGCTATTTCGTCAACGTTGACCACCACATTCCACCTGATGTGTCATACGAGAATTTAAAATATTTCCTCAATCAAGTTCACCAATTAAGTGACTATCCCGAAATCCGCAGGATGATTGAGTAAAATAGAATAAAAGTATGATCCAGAAACATCATAAGTTACAGGGAGTACCGGAGACATGGGTAAAAAATACCTTGTATACTTCTTTTATAAGAAGGATGAATTATGCCAAGAATGAGGGGAAACAAATTTCAACTCAAAATGCCCAAGTACCAGGTACTTGAACTTTAAAAGGGAAAGTTAATTAATGAAATTCTTCTCCAATATCATTACTCTTTGCAAAGGAGTCACGAATGATTAAGGAGAAATACTCAACTTTATAAAACTTATGTTTTCCTTTTTATTACATTTATCTTGTTATTAGTATCTTCCCATCGACTAGTATGGAGAAGATACTAATAATGGTTGAGAATTACATAAGCGAACCGTTTCAGCAATTTGATAAAAGCAATGAACGGTTTTAAATGACTTTCGAAAGCCACCTGACACTATTCTTCCAAGGCTTTTTAAGCTCAAGCTGGATAGCGATACTGCTATAGTTAGTTAACTATCCTTGAGGATATAAACCGCCATGCCAGGTTGTGGCAATAAATGAAAATGGAAATATCTTTTCTAAAATGTCGTATGAGCACCTTCCAGGTACGAATTCATAATGATATCGCAGCAGTGACGGGAATGTTTTCCTCCCGTCCCTCATTCTTTTTCGTTTTTACATCCTACGCCGTAGACGGAATGCTCTCCGAAGGATGGGACGCCAAGACAGTGACGCACATTATGGGCTTGCGGGCTTTCACCTCTTAATAACTTAGGTGACAGGCACCTGTCAATCTTAGTTCCATTTTGTTCCCTCCTGTCTTAAAAAAATCACCTTGAGGTAGGATAATTGATATCAGGATTTTTAGATGAGATAACGATAGGAGTTCATCAAGATTTTAGATGATTCAATTCGAACATTTGTAAAGAAAAGAGAAATAATATAAAATGCTGGGAGCTAATCACCAGAGGCGAGTCCAGTGATGTTAAATAGGCTTGGTGAGAGAGCGTAAGAGCAGAAAGCCTTGATTGAAGTGCTTTCGTGTTCTTTGGTGAAGCCAATTGCAGACGCGCTGGACTTAGGATCCAGTGGATAATCCATAGGGGTTCAACTCCCCTCTGTCGCACAATAACTTTTTGGTTTTGTTTGAATGTTGGTTTAGAATTTTAACCGAAGAGGTTGTGCTTTCCTCAACTTCCAATTGCTTCTTTTTTCGTTACTGGTACTGCAGTTATAACTTCATACAATTTTGATCATCATAAAAAAGTGAGACAATGACGATGAGGTGTGACCATGAACCGGGATGTTAAGGAATCCGATCGGATGAATTCCTTCCTGAAATGCGAAGGTGTAACCAAACATTATTTTCTGAAAAAAGCTCTCAATGATGTTTCATTCAAGGCGGAGCGAGGGATCATTATCGGACTGATCGGTCCCAATGGCAGCGGAAAAACGACTTTATTGAAGACAATATTCGGTTTGTGCCGACCAACCAAGGGAAGAGTCCTTTTTGAAGGAAAATATCCCGATCGATCCACGAAAGCCAAAATCGCCTTTCTTCCGGAAATTGATCATTTATATGATTGGATGACGGTGCATCAAACCATCAATTTTATATCTCCCTTTTATCCGGATTGGGAGAAAGTACGGATGGCAAAACTTTTTGACCTCTTGAACCTGGATGAAAGAATGGAAGTTGGGAAACTTTCCAAAGGTCAAAGGGCTCGTCTGAAAATTCTTCTCACCCTCAGCCGACGATCATCATTGGTTCTTCTTGATGAACCGTTATCTGGAATCGACCCGGTTTCTCGGAGGAAAATTCTTCAGGCAATAAACAGTGAGTTCCGGGCAGAGGAACAGACCATCATTTTGTCTACCCATGAGGTGTTAGAGGCCGAAAGTATTTTTGATCGAATTATCATCTTAGAGCAGGGAAACATCAAGTTGATGGGTAATATCGACGATATTCGGCAAAAGAGTGGAAAATCCATTCGAGTTCTGCTTGAGGAGGTGTATGGATAATGGCGAGATACTGGTCTTTACTCAAGAAAGAACTACGAACCTCGAGAATGAGTTTTTTTATTCTATTGTTTTCTATTATTGCTTGGGATGTATTCCTCTCGACCCGATCCAATAGCTGGGATAAAACACTTATTTTCGTTCTCAGCTTTGTACCGGTGGTCGTTCTTCCCTTTTATGCTTTCGTTGGTGGATTTTCATCATTTCGAGAGGAATGGCAGGATAAAACGATTTATCTTCTCCTCTTGTTGCCAGTGAGAGGGACAACCCTGACCAGTGTAAAATTGCTCTCGGTATTTATTGAAATCCTGGTTTTTGTTACGACTATTTTCATCGGTGTTATGATATTCGGGCAAAAGGCTTTCCCAGTGACAATGCCCTATCAGGTGCTGATACAGGGGGGGTTGATTCTCTCGATCGCCATGCTCATGCTGGCTACGATGAGTCAATTTGCCTATCTTGCCGGTCGATTGTTTGAGCGATTTCAATGGTTGGTCAGTCTCTGGGTATTTATTTTATTGTGGTGGGGAATTGGTCGTCTCTCCAGTCTTCTCTCCTATTTATTGAAATGGTTACCGGATATCCAGGTGAAATGTTGGCAAATTTCTGGAATATGGGACTATCTCGGAGAAGGAACTGTTCCTCCAACCTTTTCGATTCACAGTGCTGCGCTGGTGGCAGTGATTCTCAGCTATCTTATTATTTTCTTCCTTGGTTCTTGGTTTTTAGAAAAATATGCTGAAATATGAGATCACATCTTTGTCAGATAAGTACCCTGGCACCATCGACGGATGAAAACTCATCCTTTCTGAAATAGATAATAATAAAAGATGAGATTGCCACGACCTCAGCCTTGGATGCTTTTTCCAAGGCTATCTTTTGATATTTGATTTGTTCTGTCTTACGCCGTAGGCTGTCGGTCTCTCAATGATAGATTCTTTTAACCGTTTACTTTTTCCATTTCGCTTCATTTCCAGGATAGGAGAGAATTGAAAGATGAGATTTCGAAGTATATTTTTTATCATTTTGGTGATTTTGACTCTCATTGCTGTAGTGGATATATCTCGAGGAGGACTTCAAAAAATTGTGAACGAGATGAGTCAGGCGGTGATTCTACCGGCTCCTTCAGGAGGAACCAAAGCCCTCGACGATAACTGGTTTGACTCCTCCTCGCCCTAAATAACCGGGCGTCCTTTTCTTCAAGTTGCAAGGTCGAGATAAAATATTTATAATGAGGAAAGTTCGCTGTCAGCGGAAATGTAAGATACAATGTTATTTTTATACCTCGATGAAAGGAATCGAGGTATATTTTTTATATCTGGAGTCATTCATTTTACAGGTAATCCACTTCATTTGGTCGAAACGGGAGATGTCATCTGAGTCCGGTGAGGGAATAAAAAACTGCTTTCTATCATTTCACATAAATGGTAAAAAATGTTAAAATTCTTTGATTATAGAACATAAAGGGTATACCTTGATATTCAATATCAATATACTGAAAAACTCAATTTACAGTGTATAATTCAAAAAGTAAATTTCAACCGATTCTTTTCGTTTCGGGCGACATACCAGGTCGGAAAGGTGAGAAAACCATGGTTCAGTTTAAAAAAGAACAAAAAGAAAAACATATGATCGAATATGAAATAACCATTGATGGAGAAAAGGTTCGAGAAAGACTCGAAGATATCTATCGAAAAGCGAGTCAGCGAGTGGTTATTCCAGGTTTTCGAAAAGGGAAAGCCCCCCGTAATATACTCAAGACTCATCTCAGTAAAGAGTTTATTCATGACGAGTTAGTTCAAAATCTTGTTCCGGAAGCCCTTCAGCAGGTAGTGAAGGAGGAAAATCTTAGGATACTTGGAGAACCGGATATAGAATTGGTGAATGTGAGTGAAGATCAGCCGCTCATTTTTAAAGCCCTGATATTAGAAAAGCCCCAAGTCATGTTGGCGAATCCTGAAGATATCGAAGTCCGTAAATACCACATTGAGGTGCGCGAATCTGATGTCGATTTAGAAATCGAAGGGATTAGAAAATCAAAAGGAGTCTGGATGGAAAAAGAAGACAGACCAGCTGAAACCGGCGACATGGTTAAGGTAAAAACTGATAATGAAGAATATGCCGTCATAGCTGGTTTTTCAGAAAATGATACACCAGTCAGTCGGGCGGTGGTGGGGTTTAAAAAAGGAGAAACAACCAAAATACGCTCCGAAAAAATTCAAGAAGGGAGCGAACCTGAGGAAATTGAAGTATCAGTGATTGAAGTGATGAAAAAGGAAATACCCGAATTGAATGAGGAATTTTTAAACCAGCTCGGTGGAGAATATCAAAGTATTGACGATTTCCGTGCCAAGGTACGGGAAAGATTGCAACGATTGGCAAAAGATTTAGTCGAAATCCGTATTGAAAAAGAAGCGATAGCCGCTTTGTGTAAACAATCCGAGGTGTCGATCCCGAGTATTTTAATTGACCATGACGTCCGACATCAAGTAGACCATTTTGTTGAACATTTAAAAAATGACGGTCTCACTCTGGAAAGATACATGGAGTTAACCAATACCGATTTCGCTGGTATTGAAAATAGCTTCCGTAAGCGTGCATCGTGGGAATTAAAAAAGTATTTTGTCCTTCATGAGTACGCAGTGAAGAATAATATTTCCGTCAGCGAAGGGGATCTCAACTATGAGCTGAACCGAATCGCCGAGAGGTCAGGGAAGGATATTGATGAAGTAAAGAAAATATTGGAGAGAAACGATAAGATAAATGATCTTCATGACCAAAAAATGCAACAAAAACTGATTGACGATCTGGTACAGAAAGTAAAAATGAAAGAGGTCGAAGATCCTCTCAATTTTGACCAATGGAATACTCTTGAAGATCCGGAAGAGGAGATGGTGGAATAATGAAGGGTTTACAGAACAATTACTTGGTACCGATCGTGGTTGAACAAACCCCCCGGGGAGAACGATCCTATGATATCTATTCCCGATTGCTCTTGGATCGTATCGTATTTCTCGGAACCGAAATTGATGACGTAATTGCCAATCTGGTCATTGCTCAGCTCTTGTTTCTTGATGCCCAGAACGCTGAGAAAGATATCAACCTTTACATTAATAGTCCAGGAGGTTCGGTATCTTCAACCTTAGCCATTTATGATACCATGCAATATCTGAAGGCCGATATATCAACCATTTGTATAGGGATGGCTGCCAGTGGCGCAGCGGTGATTCTGTCTGCCGGTACGAAAGGGAAACGAATGGCTTTACCCAATTCACGGATAATGATTCATCAACCCTTGGGTGGAGCTCAGGGGCAGGTCACTGATATTGAAATCCATACCCGAGAAATGATTAAAATCAAGGAAAAACTCAACATTATTTTATCGGCCCATACTGGACAACCGATTGAAAAAATCAAAAAAGATACCGAACGTGATTATTTCATGTCAGCCGAAGAAGCTCAGATATATGGTTTGGTCGATCAAGTTATTCTTCCCAAAAAAGAAAAAAAGAGAGAGAACACAAGCGATGACAAGATCTGATGAAGAAAAAGGACGGTTGCGCTGTTCTTTCTGTGGAAAAGCCCAATCTGAAGTGAGTAAGCTCATTGCCGGTCCTGGAGTATACATTTGTGATGAGTGTGTAGAATTATGTAATGAGGTTATACGCGAAGAGGCGAATACAAAAAAACCGGATCTATCAATCGATAAGCTCCCGACCCCAATAGAAATCAAGAAATTTTTAGATCAATACGTGATTGGTCAGGAGCAAGCCAAAGTGATTCTTTCCGTCGGTGTTTATAATCATTACAAACGGATTTTATATCCCCACGGGAAGGAAGCGGTAGAGCTTGAAAAAAGCAATATTCTTCTGATTGGTCCGACTGGTTCTGGGAAAACACTGCTGGCTCGCACCTTAGCTAAGATGCTGAACGTTCCCTTCGCCATAGCTGATGCAACCACTCTGACCGAGGCTGGCTACGTTGGAGAAGATGTTGAGAATATTCTTCTCCGTCTTCTCCAAAATGCTCAATTTAATTTAAAAAAGGCAGAAAAGGGGATTATCTATATCGATGAAATCGATAAAATTGCCCGAAAATCCGAGAATCCATCAATAACCCGGGACGTCTCGGGAGAAGGGGTTCAACAGGCTTTGCTGAAAATCCTGGAAGGAACGATAGCAAATATTCCTCCTCAAGGAGGAAGGAAGCATCCCCATCAAGAATTTATTCAGATGAATACTGAAAATATTCTCTTCATCTGCGGTGGTGCTTTTGTGGGTTTGGATCGAATCATCGAAGCTCGCCTGAATGATAAAAAGATTGGGTTCGGATCACAAGAAACCAGCCCGGCCCATCTCAAAGTCAACGTCTTACACGATGTTCAGCCCTACGATTTATTAAAATTTGGCATGATACCGGAGTTTGTCGGGAGAATCCCTATTACCTGTGCTTTAGATACTCTCACCGAGAATGATCTCATCAGAATTTTAACCATACCCAAAAATTCTTTAATCAAACAATATCAACATCTCCTCCATATGGATAATGTAGCAGTGACTTTTACCGATGAAGCATTGAGACTAATTGCCAAAGGAGCCATGGAGAAAGGGACCGGTGCCCGGGGATTGAGAACCATTATGGAAAAACTCATGACCAATATCATGTACGAATGTCCTGATCGAAAAGATATCAAAAAGATAGTTATTGACCACAATATGGTGCATAAATGTCAAAAATACAATTTTATTTCAGTCAATGATTATATTGAGGATAAACCGGCATAAAGAAAGGGAAGCTATCATGAACAATCGAACTACCATCCCCCAAACCTACGATGCATCGAGCATAGAAACAAAGTGGTACGATTTTTGGGAGAAGAAAGGGTATTTTACTCCGGATACGAGTTTATTCAACCCTCCGTTTTGCATGGTCATTCCACCTCCCAATGTGACCGGTTATCTCCATATGGGTCATGCCTTGAACCTTACCTTACATGATATTTTGACTCGCTACCGGCGAATGAAAGGTGATCGAACTCTCTGGATTCCTGGAACCGATCACGCTGGTATTGCTACACAGAACGTCGTCGAAAAACAACTGGCCCAGGAAGGATTGGATCGTCACGTTTTAGGGCGAGAGAAGTTTATCGAAAGAGTCTGGGAGTGGAAGGAACAATACCATAACCGGATTGTCAGACAATTGAAAAGCATGGGTGCCTCCTGTGATTGGACCCGGGAGCGGTTCACACTTGACGAAGGGTTGTCGGCCGCGGTGAAAGAAGTTTTTGTGCAACTCTTTGAAGAAGGGCTCATCTATCGCGATGAGTATATCGTGAATTGGTGTCCACGTTGTGAAACCGCTCTTTCCGATATAGAAGTCGAATATCAGGATATCCCGGCTTTTCTGTATTATGTGCATTATCCTCTTAAAAATCGTCCAGATGAGTACTTGGTGGTTGCGACCACCCGGCCTGAGACCATGCTCGGTGACGTCGCCCTGGCCATTCACCCCAGCGATGATCGCTACCGGGTGTATTCGGGATCGACCGTGATTCTTCCTTTGGTAGGAAGGGAAATGCTGGTCATTGAGGATGAATATGTCGATCCCCATTTCGGTACCGGAGTCCTCAAAGTCACGCCGGCTCACGATCCTCATGACTTTGAATTAGGAAAAAAACATGGGTTGCCGGTCATTCAGGTTATTGACGCTCAGGGGAATATGAATCAAGAAGCTGGACCTTTTGCCGGAATGACCTGGGAAAAATGCCGGGAAGTTATGGTTGAAAGCCTAAAAAAGCAAGGTTTCGTTGAAAAAATCGAACCCTATACGCATTCGGTCGGTCACTGTTATCGCTGTCATACTCAAGTAGAGCCACTGATCTCCAAGCAATGGTTTGTAAAGATGAAAAGCTTGGCTGAACCGGCTATTCGAGCGGTGGAAGAGGGTCGAATCGAGTTTATCCCGGAGCGATGGAGCACAATTTATTTTGAGTGGATGAACAACATTCGCGATTGGTGCATATCCCGTCAAATATGGTGGGGGCATCGCATTCCGGTTTTTTATTGCCAGAATTGCGGTCACTTTTTTGCCGACCGGGGGAAACCAGATAAGTGCCCGGAATGTGGTGGAAAAGTGGTTCAAGATGAAGATGTCCTCGATACCTGGTTTAGTTCATCATTATGGCCATTTTCAACGTTGGGATGGCCGGAAAAAACCCCTGATCTTGAAACCTTCTATCCCACCTCGGTCTTGATCACCGCTTTTGATATAATCTTTTTCTGGGTAGCAAGAATGATTATGATGGGCTTGAAATTTATGAATGATGTCCCATTTCGGAAAGTCTATATTACCCCTCTGGTGCGTGACGCTTATGGAAAAAAGATGAGTAAATCAACCGGAAACGCCATTGATCCTTTAGAAATTGCCCGTAAGTTGGGTTCAGATTCACTCCGTTTTGCTTTGGCCTGGTTGACGGTGCAGGGTCGGGATATTCATCTCTCGATGGAGCGAATTGAGGCTTCCCGTAATTTTATGAATAAAATCTGGAATGCTTCCCGTTTCGTTCTCATGAACCTAAAAGATGACTTTGAATACCAGGACGTATCCACGCTGGCCGGTTTGGATCTCAAAGACCGCTGGCTTCTCTCCCGGATGAATCAAACCATACAGTTAGCGAACGAAGCCTTGGAGAATTTCCGATTTGGCGAGTATATCCAGGGGATTTATGATTTTATTTGGGGTGAGTATTGTGACTGGTACATCGAATGGAGCAAGAAAGATCTTTATCAAGGTCATTTCGAGGAAAAGAAAAAAACCCAATCAATACTGGTTTGTGTGCTCACTCACATTCTTAAACTCCTTCATCCGGTGGCTCCTTTCATCACCGAAGAGATCTGGCATTCTCTTCCTGTTCAGGGAACCGATGGGATTATCATTTCATCCTGGCCGGAAGCCAATGAGAAATGGGATGATGCCGAGAGTGAAATACTCATTCAAAAAATTCAAAATATCATCCGGGAAATCAGGTATCTTCGGGCTGAATTGGAAATTTCCCCTGCTGAAATTTGTCCGGTTCAATTCGGTTTTACCGATCATTCTCTATTTGATTCGATCAAGAATTACCATGGGTACATTGAACAACTGGCGAAATGTGAGATAATAAAAGAAGGATTTGATCTCATTAAACCCGAGGGAGCTATTACCGGGCGTATTAATGGAGTTGATATTTATTTAAAGGTAGCAGGATTAGTCAATATCGACAAGGAAGTACAGCGACTGAATAAAAAGCTCACTTCACTTTCCGAAGAAGGGAAAAGAATTGAGGAACGATTCAACCAACCGGAATTTCTCGAGAAAGCTCCTTCGGAAGTGATTGAAAAAGATAAAGCTCGATTGGAAACGATTTTTGCTGAGGTGCGACGCCTCCATCAACTCATTGAGGGTATACAAGGACGATGAAACCGTTTCATAAAAGACATGATCCGGTCGAAATGATCATTCTTCTTCTCGGTGGTTTTTTGGTCGTAATGCTGGCATTTTTTATGGCCCGGGGAGATCTTGATGCTTATACCCAGCTTCTTTTGCAGGGAGAAACGGGTAATGAAACCAGCAGTTTTTTGGGAAAGGAGATGGGAGTACCAGAGAAGAAAAACGATCAAATCGTGTCCATGACCACTGATAATGTTGAGAAGGGGTTGATTGTTGAAGAAGGAGATGAGCCATATGAACCTGAAACCGTTACCGAAATTCCCCGAGTAACGGTTCCTCCTTCAGTAAAGCCTCGACCGACTTCCACCCCACCAAAACCAATTGCTTCCCCGAGTAAATCTTCCACCGCGAGCTATTATCTCCAAACCGGTGCCTTTTCGAGCCAAGGGAATGCAGATAAAATGGTCAATACTTTAAAAAGCTTGGGTTTTACTCCCACTGTTGAAAAATCTTCCAATTTGTTTAAAGTCAAAGTCTATGGCTTTTCGTCAAAACAGGATGCGTTAATTGCCATGGAAAAAATGAAATCCAAGGGAATAGATGCATTTATCGGTCAATAAGGAGAGGGATCCCATGACCCTGCGTGAAATAAAAGAAATCATTCAAGCTGAAGTTTTAACCGGAGAAGATTTACTTGATATTGAACCAACATCGATCTGTGGAAGCGATCTTCTCAGTGACGTGTTGGCTTTTACCAAAGAGAAATCTCTTCTCCTTACGGGTCTAACCAATTCTCAGGTCATTCGAACCGCTGAAATGAGTGATTTAATCGGTATAGTTTTTGTACGCGGAAAAAAACCTGACAGTGCGACCATCGAACTGGCAACCATCAAAAAGATACCACTCCTCACAAGTCGACTTCCTATGTTTGAGACTTGTGGAAAGCTATACCTGAAAGGAGCTCGAGGTTGTAGCGAAGTAAAGTAATGACTGAAGAACAGCCCTATATCGAGATAAAGAGGCTCATTACTGGTGGTGATTTTGCCAGCGCAGGGGGAATTTCCAGCGAGCTCAAAAACATCCTTCAACAAGCCGGATTGCCTCCCCATTTTATTCGTCGTGTGGTTATCGCCACCTATGAAGCAGAGATGAATGTAGTCATCCATGCCTATCTCGGTACCTGTATAACAAAGATTTATTCAGACCGCATTCATGTGGTCATTGAAGATGAAGGGCCAGGGATTCCTAATCTTGATCTGGCGTTCCAGGAAGGATATTCAACCGCTCCAGCCCATATTCGGGAAATGGGTTTTGGGGCTGGTTATGGTCTTTCCAATATGAAACGATGTTCGAATGATATACATATTGATACTCGGGTTGGTGAAGGAACCAAAGTATCTATGACCTTTTTGCTTGATTCTTCATTATAATGCTCACTCAAATCGGCTCAACGATCCAAAAGTTATTTGATGCAGTGATTTTTTTGCCAAAAACAAGAAAAAAAGAGGGTGATTGCCTTGAACCCAGAAATATTTCATTCAGTTTTACTGGATGAAGAAAAGTGTAAGGGTTGCACCCACTGTATTCGTCGCTGTCCGACCGAAGCTATCCGAGTAAAGAGGGGAAAAGCACGGATTGACGAAGAACGATGCATTGACTGCGGAGAATGTATTCGAACCTGTCCCAACCATGCGAAATACGGGCAGACCGATTCGCTTGAACTATTAAAAAATTTTCGTTATACCATAGCGATGCCTGCTCCGGCTTTTTATGCGCAATTTAAGGGAAATTTATCTCTGGCGAAGATTTTAGGTGGTCTTTTAAAGTTGGGATTTGATGAAGTTTTCGAAGTTGCTTGGGGAGCAGAAATATTAGCTGATGAGATCGATCGTTTCCTGAAAAAACCGAATCTCGCTCTCCCGGTGATCTCTTCCGCCTGTCCAGCAGTGGTGCGGCTTGTTGAAGTTCAGTTTCCTTCTTTGATTGATAATCTCCTTCCCCTGGATTCTCCTTTGGGATTATCCGCCAAAATTGCCCGCAAACAGGCAATGGCCAAAGGGTATACACCAGAGGAAATTGGAGTTTTTTTCATTACTCCCTGTCCGGCTAAAGTGATGGAAGTGAGGCGTTCAAGAGGACTCATGGAACGTATTGATGGGGCGATTTCGATGTCTAGTATTTATTCCCGTCTGGTTATTGATCTCGATAGCCTTCCGGAAGCCCTTGATTTTCAGCTCGCCTGTTGGAAAGGGATTGGATGGGCTCGTTCCGGAGGAGAACAGGAATCTCTGGGCGAGGGTAAATACATGGCAGTTGATGGCATCCACAACGTCATATCGGTTTTTGAAAAGATTGAAATGGGGGAATTGAAAAAGGTCATTTATTGTGAAGCCCAAGCCTGTGTGGGAGGATGTATTGGCGGTGTTTTTGCCGTCCAAAATCCATTTATCGCCAAGGTAAGCATTAATCATTTGATTAAGAAATATACATGCAGTCGGCCCCCTGAGGACAATGAGATCAAAGAATGGCGGAAAGAGGCGGTTTTCCAGAGAGTGAATCCCTATGAGGTTCGGGATGTCATGAAACTCGATGACGATTACCGTAAAGCAATTGAAAAATATCAGCAAATTGAGAAGTTTTTAGAAAAACTACCAGCTCTTGACTGTGGCGCGTGCGGTTGTCCCACCTGCCGGACTTTAGCTGAGGATGTGGTTCGAGGGAAAGCTCAAGAGATCGATTGTCCATTTCTACTACGGGAAAAATTGTGTGAAATCTCGAAGGAAATATTTGAGTTAGCAAACCGGGTGCCACAAACCATGAGCGAAGAAGGAGGGAAAAAGAAAATTGAAAGTCAATGAAATTGTGAAGCCTCTCGAAGCGGAAATTGTAGTGGAAGGGGATATAAACCAAAATGAGATCAAAGGCGGATATTGTGGTGATTTATTGAGTGATTGTATAGCCCATGCCAGCGAGGGGAGTGTATGGGTCACCATTCATTCTCATCCTAATATCGTAGCAGTTGCGGTACTGGTCGGAATGCCCTGTATCGTCATCACCAATTTTCAAGAAATCGATCCCCAAACCATAGAAAAAGCCCGTCAAGAGAATATTACTCTCCTGCGTACTTCCCTGACCAGTTATCAAGCAGTGGCAGTTTTATCGCGGTGTGGCATCCCCGGATCCAAAAAACATGCCTGAAAAGGCCTATCGCGCCGATCTTCATATCCACAGCGTTCTTTCCCCCTGTGCCAACCGAGAAATGATCCCGCATTGTATCATTTTGGAAGCACTGGGAAAAAACCTGGATATGATTGCGATTACCGATCATAATGCCTGTGAAAATGTGCGAATATCCATGTCTCTGGGTGAACAATTTGGTTTGTGGGTTATCCCGGCAATGGAAGTGGAAACCCGGGAGGAAATCCATTTTTTAACTTTTTTCCCAACCCCTGATTACTTATTTTCCTTTTATGACTTTCTTCAAAAGTATTTCATCTGGGTTCCAATTGATGAAAATATTTGGGGTGAGGAATGGATCGTTGATGAAAGCGGTCAAATTATTGATAAAAAGAATTATCTTTTGGCTTATCCGTTATCGCTCACTGTCGATGAACTCTATGACACGGTCAAAAACTGGAGTGGGGTGATTATTCCCTCCCACGTTGACCACAAAGCTTATAGCATCTTGCAGGTTTTGGGTTTTATCCCCCCCAACCTTGATTTCCCCGTGCTCGAGATATCTCCCTCGATGTCCGCAGAAAAAGCTCGCTGCCAGCTTCCTCTGGAAAAATTTCGTTTGGTCCGTTTTTCCGATGCCCACACTCTCTCCCAAATCGGTTCGGTGCAAACCGTTTTCTTCATGAAAGATCGGACGTGGTCCGAGTTTGAAAAAGCCATCTATGGGCGAGACGGCAGGGATGTTTGCTTGGTAAATGCAGAGAGTAACGAGTAGACACTCATGCTGCTTCACTGTCCCATCTGAAATATGAAAATTTTTTCCTCATGACCTTCTAACAGCAACACCTTCTCTACGCTCTTTCCAAAATTTTGAATCAGAAAAAAATATTTTTACTCAAGTGCCAGTTTTTTATTTACAAAATAGATGATGAGTGATATATTTGTGGTAAATTATGGAGGAATGTGGGGATTAGTGGATATTTGAAGAGGGGAAAATGTTATTAGGACATTACCGCCATTCAGTGGATAGCAAGGGAAGAGTCATTATTCCCAATGAATTCAGAAAAGACGTCTCGCCCAATTTATATCTTACCAAAGGAATTGAAAGTTGTATTTTCGTTTTTTCGGAAACATCCTGGCAGGCGCTTGCTGAGAAAATAGCTTCCCTCCCTTTGGCAAAGAGGGTCGGTAGGGAGTTCGCCCGAATTTTTCTGGCGAACGCTACCGAGGAAACCGTAGACGGACAGGGAAGAATCATGATTCCCCGTCATTTAAGAGAACATGCGGCCATCAACAAAAGAGTTGTTACGGTTGGGGTTGGATCTCGAATGGAAATTTGGTCAGAAAGCGTCTGGGATCACTATACCCAAGAAGTGGAAGGGAAATATGGTGAAATAACCGAAAGTATTATGGATATGGGGATTTGAAGTGAATGTCTATCATCATCCGGTTATGCTTGTTGAGGTTATGCATTCTCTCATTACCGACCTGGATGGCATCTATGTGGATGCAACGATTGGCGGAGGTGGTCATGCCCAAGCGTTATTAGAAAGATTATCAGAAAAAGCCATGCTGATTGGTATCGATCGCGACGAGGACGCTATCACCAGCGCCAGAAACCAGCTCCGTGCCTATGCCCAACGGGTGCGGTTCGTTCAAGGGTCGTTTTCTCAGATCGCTGAAATTTTGATGAATGAAAAGCTGGATTTCATCAATGGGATATTGTTCGACTTAGGGGTTTCTTCGTGGCAGTTGGATTCTCCACAAAGAGGGTTTAGTTTCAGTAAGGATGGTCCACTGGATATGCGAATGGATCAAAAGGCGCAGTTGGATGCCTCTCAGGTTGTGAACACTTTTTCAGAAAAAGACCTGGCAGATATTCTTTATCTTTACGGTGAAGAGCGTCATTCTCGCAAAATCGCTCGAGCGATCGTGAATGTGCGCCAAAAAAAACCTATTACCACAACCCGGGAATTGGAAAACATTATTTGGAAGTGTATGCCTAACAGACGGCATGGGGGGATTCATCCCGCGACTCGGACATTTATGGCACTCCGGATATATGTCAATCGAGAATTGGATGAGTTGTTAAAAGGACTCGAGGATGCGACCAAATATCTGAAAGAAGGGGCTCGTCTCGTGGTGCTCAGCTATCATTCCTTAGAAGATCGAATTGTAAAATGTTTTTTTAAAAATTCTGATCAACTTGATGTGCTGACGCGCAAACCCATCATTCCTTCCCAGGAAGAAATTCTTTCCAATCCGCGTGCCCGAAGCGCACGGATGCGGGTGGCTCAAAAGAGCGCGAGAGAGGAGGGGATCAAGGCGTGAAAATTATGGCGATATTTTTTCTCATTTTTATGGTAAGCATGTCATTTTTGTACTTATTGCTCCAGGCTGAGATTATCGAAAGTGGATTTATACTCTCAATCAAAAAGGATCGAATCGAAAATTTAATAGCAGAAAAGGATCGAATCGAAGTTGAAATGGCACAGCTTTCTTCAATGGACCGTATCAAAGAAATCGCCACAACCAGATTAGGAATGGTTTTGCCGGAAAAAACCATTTACCTCGCAGCAATGCAAAGAAAAGTTCAACTCAAAGGGAAAGAAACCACGGTTGCTGAGAATTTCAGTGAACTGGAGCTGAAGAGATGAGTTCCAGAAGATTTGTCCTACGGGCAAATTTTCTGGTTATGTTTGTTTTTTTAGTAATGGGGTATATCGTCTTCCGCTTGTTTGTTTTACAAGTTGTTGAAGGGAACGAATACCGGGAAAAAGCAAATATGGTTCGGTTTCGGATGGAAGATTTGCTTCCTTCCCGAGGGCGAATTTTTGATCGAAATGGCGAAGTTTTGGCTCGCGATACCGAAGCTATATCAGTCTATTGTATCCCACGTATGATAGAAAACCCCGATGTGACTGCTCAAAAAATTGCTCCCTTGCTTGAGCTCGATGTCAAAGAAGTCCAAAGTAAAATTAATAATCATAAATCTTTTGTTTGGATGAAACGTCAAGTCCCACTTCATTTGAAAGATGCCCTGGAAGAAGCCAAATTGATGGGAGTAGAATGGAAGAAAGAAAATAAGCGTTTTTATCCTCAATCACCCAATTTGAGCCATCTTATAGGATTTGTCGGGATCGATCATCAAGGGTTGGAAGGATTAGAGTTTGCTTTTAATGAGGAATTGACCGGAAAGATGGGATATATGACCTTTGAACGGGATGCAACCGGAAGAGAGATCCCAGGCAGTTTGGTTTATTCCAGTCCACGTGCTGGAAACGACTTGGTGCTTACTATTGATCACACTATTCAATTTTACATTGAAAAAGCGCTGGATCGAGCCATGGAAAAAACCAAAGCACGAGCGGGAGTAGTGATCGTGAACGATCCCCGAACTGGTGATATTTTGGCGATGGCTTCGCGGCCAAATTTTGATAATAATAATTTCAACGATTACCCGCCTGATACCTGGAAGAACCTTGTTATATCAATGCTTTTCGAACCGGGTTCAACAGTGAAGCCTTTAATCATGGCCTCAGCCATTGAAGAAAACAAGGTCGCTCTCACAGATACTTTTTTTTGTAGCGGGTCAATAATGGTGTATAATCATCGAGTGCGAGACATCAAAAGTCATGGTCAGGAGTCATTAGAAGATATCCTTATCAATTCTTGTAACGTAGGGATGATTCAAATCGCTCAGCGCCTCGGCGATGAAACACTTTACCGGTACTTAAAAGATTTTGGTATCGGTGAAAAATGTGATACAGGATTGAATGGTGAGGAAGTCGGTTTATTACGGAAACCGCGAAGTTGGTCGGCCTTGTCGATTGGTGCAATTCCGATTGGTCAAGAGATGCTAATCACCCCAATTCAATTATTACGTGCCATTTCCGCGATTGCTAACCACGGTGTTCTCATGAAAGTCCGATTGGTACGAAAAATAATCGACGAAGATGGAAAAACGGTTCGTGAAATTCTTCCGGCACCGGCTCAACGGGTCATATCAACCGAAACGGCTGATACGGTTTTAACCATGATGCAAAAAGTAGTAGAAAAAGGAACTGGGAAAAAAGCTGCTCTTCCGGGCTATCATATTGCCGGGAAAACTGGAACCGGACAAAAAATCGGTCCAGACGGTCAGTATGCAACCAATCGTTTTTATTCTTCGTTTATTGGTTTTTTTCCCGTTCCTGAGCCTCGTTTTGGGATTTTAGTGGTTTTAGATGAAGCGCAGGGGGAATATTACGGCGGTGATATTGCCGCCCCGGTATTCCAGGATATAGCTCAAAATATCATTCACTATGCCGGTATGATGCCTGATAATGCGGAGGTTAAACAGTATTGAAGTTAAACGAGCTCATTTCAATTGATGAATATTCCCATAAAAACGTCATCAATGAAGAGGCAGAAATAACCGGTATCGCCCTTGATTCTCGAAGAGTTCGACCGGGTTTCATTTTTTTTGCTTTTACCGGAACCAATACCGATGGTCATCAATTTATAGAAAAAGCAATTGAAAACGGAGCGATCGCAGTTGTTTTCACTAATCCCCATTTTATATTTCCTCAACAATACCAAACATCCTGGATATACGTTCCTGATGGGAGAAAAGCGTTAGCACAAGCCGCCGATCGTTTTTATCAACATCCTTCTCTTCAAATGAAGATTATTGGTGTCACTGGGACCAACGGAAAAACCACCACCTGTTTTTTCTTGCGGAACATATTTGAGGAAAATGGCACCGCCTGTGGGCTGATGACTACCCCGAAAAATATTATTGGACCAGATATATTCGAAGCAGTAAATACTACTGAGGAATCACTTCAGCTTCATGCTTTCCTTCGGGACATGCTTGATAAAGGGATTCAACAGGCAGTTTTGGAGGTATCATCCCATGGTTTGGCATTAGGGCGAGTGAATGATATTCTTTTTGATACTGCAGTTGTTACCAATGTGGTAGCGGAGCACTTAGAGTTTCATAAAAGCTTTGACAATTATTTTCTCTGCAAAAGAAAGTTGATCGAAAGAGTTGAGGAAAACCACCAAAAACGATTCCCACGTTTAATCGTCATTAATGGTGATGATGAAAACTGTCGACGCCTGGTCGCAAGAAGTGGAATCCCGGTATTAACCTATGGATTGAAACCCGAAAATGATATCACCGCGGAGAATATTGAGTATTCATTGAGAAAAACCAGTTTTCGTTTAAAAACTCCCTGGGGCAATATCGATGTTGATATTGCATTACCCGGCCAGTATAATGTTTATAATGCTCTGGCAGCAGCAACCCCCGCTTTATACCATGGAATTTCCAAAGAGATGGTGGCACAGGCATTGGTAACCACCCACCATGTACCGGGGCGGTGGGAAGTTGTCGACTCTGGTCAGGATTTTACAGTCATCGTTGACTTTGCTCATAACTGGCACGGTTTGGAAAATACTCTTTCCTTTTTGAAAAGAATTGTACCGGGCAAAGTCATCACCGTATTTGGATGTGGTGGTGAACGGGATCGCAATAAAAGACCACTGATGGGAGAGACCGTTGCCCGCTGGAGCGACGTCTGCATTGTTACCAGTGATAACCCACGGAATGAAGATCCGCTTCAAACTGCTCAAGACGCCATGGAAGGAATTCGTCGGTGTGGGAACTCTCACAACATACAGGCATGTATTATTCTTGACCGTCGCGAGGCCATTCGAAAGGCCTTTTCTGATGCCCAACCGGGAGATGTGGTTTTCTTAGCCGGGAAAGGTCCGGAACGCTATCAAGTTTACCACGATAAAACCATTCATCATAACGATTACGATGTTGCCTTGGAAATTCTGAGAGAGAGGTTTTCATGAACATTCACGCTCAGGATATTCTCGCGGTCACTCGGGCTCATCTGCTCACCGCTGAGAGAAATGACATTTTCGATGGGGTTATGATTGATAGCCGCCAAACTTCCAAGAATGGGTTGTTTGTCGCATTAAAGGGACACAAAACCGATGGTCATTTTTATTTAGAGGATGCCTATCAACATGGTGCTCGAGGGGCGATAGTCGACAATTTGGTTCCCCATCCTCCCGAAATGTCTCTCTATTTAGTCGATAATACTGAAAAGGCTTTGATAGGGTTAGGAGAGTTTTGTTCAAGACAACTCAATGGAACCAAAATAGCCATCACTGGAACGGTGGGGAAGACGACTGCTAAATTTTTTTTTCAACATCTTTTAGGGATTCTCTATAGAGTGGCGGCTACTCCTCAAAGTTATAATACTTTTATTGGGGTGTCGTCTTCATTCTGTAATTTTTCGATAGAAAATGACTTTTATGTTATTGAAGCCGGTATCAATAAAAAAGGAGAAATGGGCGAATTAGCGAAAATCATCGATCCGAACATCGTGGTATTCACCGCTTTTGGAAGAGGCCATCTGGAAGGTTTCGGGAATGTGGAGACCGTGGTCGGGGAAAAGATGCTTTTGGCTCAAAACGCTCACACCGTCTATCTTCATGGTGATAATCCCTATTCGTCTCAGTTATCTGAAGATCTTAAAAAAACCGGCAAAGAAGTGATTCGGTTTGGTACTCCGGAAGGTTTTGATAATACCCTCATTCTTTATGATTATCATCTTGATTTAAAAGCTGGGGTCTCCTCTTTTATTTGCCGCTGTGAGGAACAAACTATTTCATTTCGGGTTCCCTTTTTTTCTCCGGAATTGATGATAATTTTATTACCAGCTCTTCATTTGGCACTGAAATCAGGGATTTCAACCATCGACATTCAGGGGGTTCTTGAAAATCTGCTTCTCCCCGAAGGGCGAGAAAAAATTGATCATATTGGAAATGGTTACGTGATTGATGATAGCTATAATGCCAATCCGGTTTCCATGAAAAAAGCTCTTCATCTCCTGGAGCGTTTCAGCCATCAAGGGTACCAAACCTGGGCAGTTTTAGGAGATATGCTCGAAATGGGAAATGCATCTCAGGCGGTTCATGAAGAGTGTATTCGTTCCTTGGAAGAACATCATATCAATAATGTTATTTTATATGGTCCTTTAATGCACGAAGCGGCTGAAAAGGTGTTATCAAAAAATTCCTTGGATGGGGAATACTATCTCGCTTCTTCTCCCGAAGAAATTCAGAAAATACTGCTTGATAAAGTTCCAAAAATAGGTGATAAATGGATTGTGCTTTTTAAGGGTTCAAGAGGAATGAAAATGGAAGAGGCGATACCTCCCGAATGGAGAGAATGTGGGCAACGTGTTAACCAATGATTTTCTCATTTATGTCATTTATGCCTTTCTATTTAGCTTTTTTTTGTTTCCCTGGTTTATACGCTGGCAGAAACAACACCATATGGGTCAAAAGATCAAAAAAGAAGGCCCAAATCTCCATCTTCATAAGGAAGACACTCCCAGTATGGGAGGTATTATTATTTTTATCACTCTCCTTTTGGCATTATTTCTTGGCAATCAGCTCAACCAAAAAATCATATTGCCAGTTTTATTACTCACCGGTTTCACTTTTTTAGGGTTTATCGATGACTGGTATAAGAGTTTTTTAGAGAAACCATGGGGATTGAAAGCCCGTTATAAGTTTTTATTTCAAATCATCATTGCGAGCCTCATCATGTGGCCTTCGCTGGATCTGGTTCCCGCGTGTATTGCCATTCCTTTTACTAATCATCTTGTCTTCCTTCCACCGGTTCTTTTTTTTGGGTATGGGGTGTTTATCATCGTTGCTACGTCGAATGCATTTAACATTACCGATGGTTTAGATGGTTTAGCAGCCGGCTGTGGAATCCTGGGCTTTCTTTTTTGGGGACTGATTTTGTATTTCACCGGAGAAAAAAATCTTTCGTATCTGTCAGCGGTAGCGATCGGTGGGCTCATGTCTTTTTTATGGTTTAATGTTTGGCCGGCACGGATTTTTATGGGTGACTCCGGATCCTTAGGCTTAGGAGCGCTCATGGGGTATATGGCTATTGCTTCTGGTCAGTCACTGCTGTTGATTTTTTCAGCCCTGGTTTTTATTCTTGATACGATCTCGGTGATTTTACAGGTTATTTCTTTTAAGGTCCGGGGTCGAAGAATATTTTTGATGAGTCCGATCCATCATCATTTTGAATTAAAAGGAATGAAAGAACCTCAAATCACCATTCGTTTCTGGATTATTCAGGCGATCGGGATAATGTTTGCCTGGTTAGGGCAGATGGGAGTAGGCTGATGGCGTATACCTTGGTCGTGGGCATGGGAAAAACCGGAGTGAGCGTCGCTCGATTTTTAGTCGAAAAGGGCGAGGGTGTTTACGGATATGATGATTGGAAAAAATGCAACGATTGTCCCCCCGACCTGATCAATAATCGACTTTTTAGCTTCATCACCGGGAATGATTTATCGTGCCTGGAATGGAATCGTATTGTCGAATGTATCATCAGTCCCGGTATACCTGAATCACACCCGGTATTCGTTTGGTGCGAGTTAAAAAAAATACCGGTCATTAGCGAAGTGGAACTGGCATGTCGTTTGATTCGTTTTCCCCTGATTGGGGTAACCGGTTCCAACGGGAAAAGCACGACTGTAGCCTTACTGAGTCATCTGCTCTCCCATGCCGGTTTTTCCGTGTTTACAGGTGGAAATTACGGCACTCCACTGTTGGATTCGTTATCTACTGCCATTTCTTTTGACTGGGGAGTGATTGAACTCAGCAGTTTTCAATTAGAAAGAATTATCAATGCCCGCTTTCATCTGGCGGGGATTCTCAATCTCTCTCCCAATCATTTAGATCGTCACCATACTTTTTGGGAATATTTCCAACAAAAAAGAAATATTTTTCTCAATCAGAAAAAAAACGATAGTGCTGTTGTCAATTTAACCAATCCCGCCTGGCATACTCTCCTGTGTCGAACCGTTCGATCGCACATTGTTCCCGTGGTCATTCGGGGTCGCCTGAATGAAGGTTTTTTTTGGGAACGAGAGAATATCGAAGAGAGATTGAGTAGCAAAAAGAAAACGATTTCCTGCCGGAATTGGAAATTACCTGGTGAACACAACCGGGAAAACCTCGTGTTTGCCACTGCATTGGCTCGATTGGTTGGAGTAAACTCAACGAGCATTGAAGAATCACTGGCTACTTTCCAAGGGTTGGATCATCGGATCCAAAAGATTGCTGAAATTGATGGTGTTATCTATTATGATGATTCAAAATCAACCACTCCGGCTTCTACCTGTGCCGCAGTTGATTCGCTCCCCGGTCCGATTGTTTTACTAATGGGTGGACGAGGAAAAATCAAAGATTATTCAGAATTAACCATGGCTCTCACCACCGGGAAAATCAAAACGGTCATTCTTTTTGGAGAAGATCGTGATGCATTAAAAGAGTATATACCAATAGACATACCAACTCATTTAACCGTCAATCTCCAAGAAGCCATGGTTCTGGTCAGATCTCTGGTTGAACCTGGAGATCGTGTTCTTTTATCTCCAACCTGTACCAGCTTGGATCAATATGAAAATTATGAAAAAAGGGGTGAACATTTTAAGCATTTAGTTTATGGAATCGAATAGCGGATTTGAGAATCGATGGATGTTGCAAAAATTGAATGAAAGGAAAATCAGGAAGTGGTGGTGGGATATCGATCCATATCTTTTTTGGACGGTTATTTTACTTTTATCTATTGGTCTCATCATGGTATTCAGTGCCAGCATGACTACCTCCCTGATTACTTATCGCGATCCGTATTATTTTTTTAAAAAACATATCATCGGAGTCGCTCTGTCCTTGTTGTTATTTTGGATGGCTACCTATATCAAGTTAGATTTTGTGAAACAGCTGAGTTCAAAGCTTCTGCTTTTATCGGTGGTATTATTGGCGGTGGTATTCCTTCCCCGTATTGGAAAAATGGTGGGAGGATCCTACCGTTGGATTGATTTCGGATCATTTAACTTTCAACCTTCAGAGTTAGCGAAATTAAGCCTTATTCTCTATATGTCCGATACACTGGTGACTCATCGTCACCGAGCTCAAGATTTTTGGTATGGAGTGGTTCCTTTTTTCTTAGTGGTCGGAGTGATGGGGGTATTGATCATCATGGAACCCGATTTGGGGACGGCGCTCTTCCTTGCCATGATTACTTTTGTTATGCTCTTTTTAGGGGGGAGGAGAATTTCCCATCTCTTGCTTCCTCTGTTTGCTGGTATTCCAATTATGCTCCTTCTTATCTTGAGCAACCACAACGTATATTGGAAATCACGCATCGAAGCGTTCATAGATCCCTGGAAAGAACCCTTGGGGAAAGGGTTTCAAATTATCCAGTCGTTGATTGCCATCGGTTCCGGAGGTCTGTTTGGTCGTGGATTAGGAGAAAGTCGACAAAAGTTTTTTTATCTTCCCGACCGTCATACCGATTTCATTTTCGCTATTATCGGTGAAGAATTCGGTTTTATTGGAACGGTGGGTGTGGTAATCCTTTTTTGTATTCTTTTTTGGCGAGGTTGGCAGATTGCGGTTCGATGCCCGGATGATTTTCAAGCCATGTTAGCGATGGGGATCACTTTGAGCATTCTTTTACAGGTTCTTATCAACATGAGTGCGGTTTTAAAGATCCTTCCTATCACCGGTGTTCCTCTTCCTTTGGTGAGTTATGGGAATTCGTCTATTCTGATGACGATGATTGAAATTGGTTTATTGTTTAATATTGCTCGACAGTCTAAGGTGACTCAATTTGAATGAAATCTTTATAGCCGCCGGTGGAACCGGAGGACATATTTTTCCGGCATTGAGCATCGCCCATCATATTGCCCGTGAATACCCGGTGCGCTTTATCGGTACCAAAAGAGGGATGGAAAAGAACATCGTTCCTGAAGCGGGGTTTCCACTCTCATATATTTATGCTCGAGGGTGGAATCGAACTTCCGGTATAGATTTTCTTCGTGCAATCAGAGATAATATAGTTGGCTTATTTCAAAGCTTATTTCTTTTTATCAGATATCGCCCACGAGCGGTATTGGCATTCGGAAGTTATGTTTCGTTATTGGTCGCATTTTGGGCGAATGTCTTTCATGTTCCGGTCTATATTCATGAACAAAATGTTCGCCCTGGTTTCGCGAACCGGATCATTTCACGTTGGTCAAAACAAATCTTTGTTTCAGTAGCGGAGTCGGTCGATTATTTTAAAGAAAAGTCAAAAGTCGTTATTACTGGGAATCCTTTACGAGATGATATTATCAATTGGCGAGGGAAAGGTGAAGAAGCAAAAAAGCGGTTAGGTCTTATCCCCCATCATAAAACCATTTTGGTTATGGGAGGAAGTCGGGGTTCAGGCCTTCTGAATCAGGTTTTTTGGGAAATATTGCCCTCTCTCGCGGATCTGGATGTTCAAGTCCTTCATATGACGGGATCCGAATCGTTCGTTGAAGCCCAAAAGATGGCAAAATCGGTTTCGTTCCCGTATTTGGTATACGATTTTTATCCTAACCCGGGTATTCTATATTCAGCTGCAGATGTAGCCATAGGTCGGTCAGGTGCCAATACAACTTATGAGTTATTCTGGTTTGGTCTCCCTGCCGTTCTTATTCCATATGGGGAAGCAACTGAAAGCCATCAGTTGTATAATGCGACTTGGCTCCAAAAACAACAACCAGTGGTTATTATTGAAGAAAAAAACCTCCGGCCGGAGAGTTTGGAACGAGCAATTCGTGACTTGGCCGGAATGCTTTTAAAAGATCATGGAGAAAATGAAATCTTTCGATTTGCAGCCATCCGAATTGCTGGTATGATTGTCGAAGAGATCCGGAGGAGGAGTTGAATTGAACATGAATCTCGTTTCATTACCTCACGAACTCTATTTCATCGGTATTGGTGGCACTGGCATGAGTGCATTGGCTACGATTGCTTTTGAAATGGGATATGTGGTCAGCGGTTCAGATATATCCTCAGGAGAAAATACCTATCGGCTTCAAGAAAAAGGAATACCGGTTTTTATCGGTCATTCACGAGATAGAATAAAAAATGTGCAGGCGGTCGTTATTTCTTCGGCAATTCCCATGGATAACGAAGAACTTCGGGAAGCGATTCAACGAAGTATACCGATCATCCATCGTGGAGAAATGCTCGCTTATCTTCTCAATCGGAAAAAAGGAATCGCTATTGCCGGAACCCATGGGAAAACCACCACTACTTCGATGATTTCATTGTTATTAGAAATAGCTGGTTTGGATCCGACGGTTTTAGTTGGGGGTGAAGTTGAAGATATTGGGGGGAATGCCCGTTTTGGGAAAGGGGATTATTTTGTCTCAGAAGCTGATGAAAGCGATGGTTCATTTTTGAAACTCAATCCCTATTGTGCTGTGGTGACCAACATCGAAGATGACCATCTGGAACATTATGGAAGCCAGGAAAACGAATTAGAAGCCTTCCGTTCTTTTGTGAATGGAGTAAAGACTGGTGGATTTTCAGTGGTATGTGGAGATCATCCGAACGTGATGTTAATGCTTAAGCGATTTTTGCAGCCCCAGATGATTACTTATGGCATGATCAATGAGTCGGTTGATGTCCGAGGACAGATTCTCGAAGAACGAGCCGAAGGTTCTTTGTTCCGAGTTTCTTACCAGGATCAGGAATTAGGGAAGTTTGTCTTGAATATTCCCGGTCTCCATAATGTGAGCAATTCACTGGCCTGTATTGCCACCGGCATTCAGCTGGGCATTCAGCTATCCCATATGTCTGATGCCCTGGCGATGTTCAAAGGCGTCAAACGGCGTTATGAACGTATTGGCTTCATTGATGGGACAGTGGTTATTGATGATTATGCTCATCATCCGACCGAAATGTATGTGGTTTTGAAAACCGCCCTGAGTCGTACTCTGGGGAAAGTAATTGTCATCTTTCAACCGCACCGGTTTACACGAACCAAACGCCTCTACCGGGAAATGGCTGAAATTTTAAAGAGTGCTCATCAAGTCATTCTTCTTCCCATCTACTCTGCGGGAGAGAAAAGGATTGAAGGAGTATCTTCATATCTTATCTATGATGAATTAAAAAAAGCTGGATATGAGCACGTCTTGATGGCGGATACTATTGAAGAAGCGGTGAAATTAACTGAAAGAATGATCGGCCCAGGAAATATTCTCATCACTATGGGGGCAGGGGATGTATGGAAAGTTGCAACCAACTTATTCAAGAAAAATGGAAACCAATTGAAAGAGGATATGCCGGTTCTCCGAGTCTGAGTTTCATTTCTCAGGCGGAAATGAAATATTATACCACCTGGAAAATCGGTGGTCGGGTCCTGGCTTTAGTCGATATTCTCAACAACTCAATTGTACCGAGTTTTTTTTTGAAGCTAAAAGCCGAGGGATGCCCCTGGCGAATGTTGGGGAAGGGATCGAACATTTTAGTCAGTGATGAGGGATATCCAGGAGTGGTCATCCGCTTAGCTGGTGAATATTTGGAGATTAAATCAATTGGTGAATATGAAATTGAAAGTGGAGCTGGTGTTTCACTTTCCAATATGGTGAGTTTTACTCTCCAGCGTGGTTTGGGCGGTTATGAGTTTTTAGTGGGTGTTCCCGGTACGGTCGGGGGAGCAATCCAGGTAAATGCCGGTTGTTTTGGGCAAGAAATTGGACATTTGGTCCAAAGAGTTTTAGTTATGGATCAGAATGGAAAAATCGATTGGTTGGCGCGAGATGATTTTGATTTTTATTATCGGGGATCTTCGTTAAAAATGAGCGATCTGGTCATTTTAAAAGTGGTTTTTCGCCTTTTTCCCGAAAAAACCGAAATAATCCGGAAAAACATCCGTCATTATAGTGTTCTCCGTAAACAGTGCCAACCAGTGGGATGGCCTTCGGCCGGGTGTGTGTTTAAAAATCCACCAGGAGAATATGCCGCCCGTATTATAGAACAAATGGGATTTAAGGGGCTGCGAACTGGTCATGCCCAGATATCTCAAAAACACTCAAATTTTATCGTCAATCTGGGTAATGCCACCGCCAGGGAAATACTGGCTCTGATGGATTGGGTCCGACATGAGATCCAGCGCGAGAGAAACATTACCCTGGAAAATGAAATTGAGGTATGGCAATGATTTTACGAAAACCACATTTTTTTATGAAACTCTTTTTTTTTATCTCATCCTCGGAATGTTATCCTGGTTTATCTTCAGTATTTTTATGAGGGGGACTTTTTTTACCGTTAACCAGATTGAAGTTATCGGTAACCACACCATCTCTGCAGGATATATCGAACAGGCTTCGGGCATTCAAATCGGTGATAGTATCTTTGGAGTTCGAAGTTGGGAAATTGAGAAAAGAATAAAAAAAATTAATGATATAAAAAGTGTTGAAATCCAGAAGGTTTTTCCGCATATCGTCCAAATTAAGGTGGTGGAAAGAAAACCATTGGTTCGGGTGTTTATCGGAGATTCTTCCTTTTGTGTTGATGAACAAGGAGTGAGAGTCAACTGCCCATCCACCCGACTGAAAGAATTAGTCGCTTTATACATTCCTTCCAACCGAAACGATTCTATTCAATCAGCGCTCGAGGTGATTCTGACCTGGCTCAATGAATTCGACACCTCGCTCTCCCGGATCAAAATGGCTAATAACAATTTGTTTATTTTGCAGTTACAAAATGATATATTTATCAAATGTGAGAGCGCAGGAAACCTGAAAGAAAAAGTACCAATACTTAAACCATTATTAAGAGAAGTCCAGGTGAAATCGCTCAAAGTGGTTGGGTTTGATTTGCGAATGAAAAAAGATATCGTAGTTATCCAGAATGAGGAGGAAATTTTTTGAAGTTATTCCAGTATATTGAAGGTTCTAATCCCACCATTGCAGCGGTCGATGTTGGTACCAGTAAGATATGTACAGTAATCGGAAAGATGTATTCCAATGGGATCGAAATTTTGGGTATCGGTCTAAGCGCATCTTCGGGGATTAAAAAAGGGATAGTCGTCGATATAGAAAAATCGTCGCATTCAATCCGGGAATCTCTGCTGAATGCACTCAGCGTTGCCAAAGCGGAACCGTCGATCCTTTTTACTGGTATTGCCGGGGATTATGTGACTTCGCAAAATGTTGAAAATGAAATTTTATTGGGAAAAGTTAGCCGGGAAGTCTATGAAAAAGATGTCGAAAAAGTAATAGAGGGAACCAAAACCAGGGTAGCAAGTGATGGTTTGACAATCATTCATGTCATCCCCCAGGAATTTTCTCTGGATGAACAGCGAGGAATTGCTCAGCCTCGTAAATTGGTCGGAACTCGTTTGCGGGTGAATGCCCACGTGGTGACTGCCGAAGAAAATCACCTCCATAATCTGGTAGAAAGTTTCCAAAGTGTTGGATACGATATTACCCGTACCGTTTTTCAACCCTATGCTTCGGCACTGGCGGTTCTTACTGAAGGAGAGCAGGAAGCGGGGACGGTCCTCGCTGACATTGGCGGGGGAACGACTGATATTGCCATTTTTTATAACGATTCTATCTATTATTCCAGTATTATACCGGTTGGGGGAGAACACATTACCTCTGATTTGGCTATTGGTCTTCGTACCTCGCGTGATGAAGCGGAACGAATCAAGCTCCAGAATGGCAATGTTTTCAGTAAATATATACCGGATGATGAATTAATTGAAGTGAAAGATATCAGTATGAGATCACTTCGAACCATCAAAAGAAAATTTGCCTGTGAAATTATTGAAGCACGGGTTAAAGAAATCATGATGATGATCAAACGGGAAATCCGGGCTTCGGGAATGACATCCGTTTTGCGAGGTGGTGTGGTTTTAACTGGCGGTTCTTCGCTCTTGGCAGGAATTTCTGAATTTGCTTCTTCTTTTCTCAATATGCCAGTTAGAGTTGGTTACCCGGAGAGTAAAAATTATCTGGGTCAGGTGCAAGTCATATCTAACCCCATATTTTCCACCTCATGTGGTCTCTTGCTGTTAGCGGTTTCCGAATGTCAACAAAAAAAATTCAGTCATCGGTTCAGTGAAAGTTCTTCAGGAAAGATTCAAGGGATGATTCATAAGTTGAAAGATTTTTTTATGATGGGATGATCATTGGGGGTTACTGAAATGTCACAGGCGAAAGGGAATGTCGGAGAAAATAATAATGTTGTGATCAAGGTTATCGGTATCGGTGGTGGTGGAGGCAATGCCGTTAACCGTATGGTCAAATCAGGGTTGAAGGGAGTATCTTTTGTTGCGATCAATACTGATGTCCAGGTATTAGCCCGTTCTTTGGCCGATGTCAAGCTTCAGATTGGTTCAAAACTCACCCGTGGACTTGGTGCGGGAGCCAATCCGGAGATTGGACGGAGAGCAGCGGAAGAAGACCGAAATAAAATTTTTGAAATTTTGGAAGATACTAATATGGTTTTTGTGACTGCCGGCATGGGTGGCGGAACCGGTACCGGAGGTGCTCCAGTCGTCGCGAACATCGCACGTGAACTGGGGATTCTCACCATCGCGGTGGTAACAAAACCTTTTACTTTTGAAGGACGAAAACGAAACCGTCAGTCCGAAGACGGAATTGAACAACTCAGAAAAGTGGTTGACACTTTAATTGTGATTCCAAATGATCGCCTGCTCCAAGTAACCGAACGATCCACATCTATTGTTGAAGCTTTTCAAATGGTTGATGATATTCTTCTCCAGGGAGTCCAAAGTATTTCTGACCTTATCAATGTACCGGGGATCATTAATCTTGATTTCGCCGATATTCGGACCATCATGGCGAATGCTGGGACCTCGCTTATGGGGATTGGTCGTGCCACCGGAGAAAATAAGGCAATCGAAGCAGCTAAGGTTGCCGTTTCCAGTCCACTCCTCGAAACCTCTTTTAAAGGAGCGAAGGGGATTTTGTTCAATGTAACCGGTGGTCCGAACTTAGGAATTTTGGAAATCCATAAAGCGGCTGAGATCATATGCAGTGCTGCTTCTGAAGAAGCGAATATCATTTTTGGTGCTGTTATTGACAAGAAGATCAAAGATGAAGTGAAAATCACGGTTATTGCGACTGGATTTGATCACAGCCAGGAACAGGAAAAAGCCGATAGTAAGGATTTGACTGGGAAAGATGTCACAGATTCTTTTACCCTGGATGACCTTGATGTTCCAGCTTTTATGAGAAAAAAAATGAAATGATTTCAGAAATATCCCAATTGAAGAAAGGAGAAATCGGTCTCCCCTTATCGACAAAAACGGGGGAATATCTTTTTATTTTATGTTTTCCAGGATCCTATGCGTTAGGAATGGCGAGCCTGGGTTACCAATCAGTTATGAAGCTGGTTTTCGATACCCCCAATTGGAGGATCGAACGGTATTTTTCTGATACTGGCGATCGTACTTTAGAGAATGGCTATCATTTAGCCTCGGCTGATATAATCGGTTTTTCCATCGGATTTGAGATTGAAATTTTTTCCTTAATCCGAATGCTTCAAGGTTCAGGGATGTCTGTTTTTTCTCAAGACCGTACTGAGCATAATCCCTGGATAGTGATAGGGGGTTCTCTTGCTGCTTTAAACCCGGAAATTATCGCTCCTTTTGCCGATATCATCGTTATTGGAGAAAGTGAAGAAATTATTCCCCTCTTGCTCGATGCTTGGGAGGAATGCGACAGATTCGGTTTCACTCGTCGAGAAGCTCTCCTCTATTTTAGCCGATTCCCTGGTCTATATATTCCTCAGCTTTATCATCCCCACTATCAGGGTTCGACGCTCATCGGATTTGAAAAAGAAAAGATCGCTCCGGAACAAGTCAAACGTCAATGGGTGGATATTAATCGCTTTGAAACTCGGACTTATCTCTATACTCCCCATTCGCATTTTACCAATACCGCTTTAATGGAGATAAATCGGGGATGTCATTATCGCTGCCGTTTTTGCGCTGGGAGTATCATTTATCGACCACTACGTCAACGAAATTCTGAGATCATTGCGGATATGATTGATCATTTACGTTCTTTTTCCGATCATATGGGAATTGTGGGTGCTGATGTGCTCTCCCATCCAGAATGGGCAGATATTATGAATTATTTGATAAAGAGATCGATCACCACGAATTTTTCCTCCCTCTCTGCAGTTACTCTCTTTCATCAACCTGATTATTTACCTCTTCTTTCCCGTTTGGGATTAAAAACCCTCACCCTGGCACCAGAGAGTGGAGATGAATTATCCCGAAAATTATTAGGCAAAGACCTCAGCAATGAGGAATGGTTGACTCTCCTTCAGCAAATTTTCAATTACTCTATTCCGAAGGTAAAATTATATTTTATGTTAGGGAATCCCACGAGTTCAGCAGAAAACGATCTGGACTTTTTAGATTCCATTTGTCGGAGGACCGGTTGTCAGGATCGATTAATGGTTTCATATAGTTTTTTGGTTCCTAAACCTCAGACCGCATTAGAGAGCATGCGAACTCCTCTTTTTTCCTTGTGGAAGAAAGAAAAAGAGATATTTGAAAAAGGATTGAAAAAACTCAGAATTCGTTTTAGTGGGGAAAGCCTTCGGGTAGCCTGGATTGAACTGATCCTCGCTCGTGGTGATCGACAACTTGCACAGGTGATCCCTTCTCTTTTAAAGAAGGGGACGGGGTTGTCCTTCGATCAATGGAGGTCGGGATTAGAAAGCATCGGACGCGATCTGGATCAATGGCCGCGTCAACCTTGGGGATACGGCTTTTTCCCCTGGTCAATCATTGACAAAGGTATCGGAAAAATCTATTGTACCATTCATAAGGAAGCGGATTGAATATGACAAATACTATTTTACATCGATTAAACGACGTTCGTGAAAAAATCGCTTTTTCCTGTCAAAAAGTAGGTCGAAAAATAGATGAAGTTCAGATTATAGCTGTTACCAAAGGAGTAGATGTTGAACCTATTCGAGAAGCGATTGCAGCCGGTCTCACTCTCTTCGGAGAAAATCGCCTCCAAGAAGCGGAGAAGAAGATTACTGCTCTTAAGAATGAGAAGGTGCAGTGGCATTTTATTGGAAGGCTTCAAACGAATAAAATACGAAAAGTGATAGAATATTTTCAGTGTATTCATTCCTTGGACAGGGAAATGCATGCTCATGATTTAGAAAAGTATTTGCATTTCCGAGAGATCGGTTCTTTTCCTATTCTCATTCAAGTGAATTTAACCGGGAAGCCAACTCAGGGAGGTATCAGCGAGGAAAATATTTTTTCATTATTGGAAGCGATCGCTCCATTGCGTCATTTCCGGGTGATCGGTTTAATGACTATCGGACCAGTGGGGAATGAAAATCAGATCCGCCGGGTTTTTCGCCGTCTGAGTGAAATAAAAATAAAAATTGAAGCAGAAAAATTTCCCCATGTTGCTCCGGTTTTAGCGTTATCAATGGGCATGAGTGATGATTACCATTTAGCGGTAGAAGAAGGATCAACTTTACTCCGCTTAGGACGGTGTCTTTTTGGAGAAAGGAGTGTCTGAATGAAGCCATCCTTGTTGGTCATTGGCTGTGGAAATATGGGGAGTGCTATGGTTCGAGGTTGGTGTCGTGACAAATGGAATTCAAAATATCATTTTTTGCTCTATGATACAGTATTTTCCAAGGCTCATCAATTAGCAGAAATATTGGGTCTGCAGAGTATTCGTGATCTCCGCGATGTCCAATCAGAGCCACATCTCATTTTATTGGCGGTCAAGCCTCGTCATTTTAAATCAGCAGCTGAGGAGGTTGCGGTTTTTGAAAATTCCATTTTCATGTCGGTTGCCGCTGGCATCTCCATCAAACAATTACAGAGCTTTTTGGGGAAGGACAAGCGGATCGTCAGACTGATGCCGAATTTAGGAGTTGAGGTTGGAGAAGGAGTCATTGCCATGAATTTTAGTCCCTCTTTTCCACAAGAAGATCAGGAAGATCTTTTGTTTTTTCTTTCATCTCTCGGCTGGGTTTTTGAAGCCGATGAAAACGAGTTCGATTGTGTTACTGCATTGAGTGGGAGCGGTCCGGGATTCACTGCGGTTTTTATTGAAGCGATGATGGATGCCGGAGTGAAGATCGGTCTTCCTTGGGAAAAGAGCCTGAAGCTTGTGCTCCAGACATTGATGGGAACAGCGACCTTACTGAAAGTCAAAAACCTTCACCCGGGGCTACTCAAAAATATGGTTTGTTCTCCAGGGGGAACGACCATTACTGGAATACACCGACTGGAAAAAGCAGGCTTTCGAGGAGCAGTTATGGATGGAATTGAAGCCGCCTGCAACCGGGCAAAAAATACCATGCATGAGGAGTGACAATAATGGATCTGAAGCCAGAAAATATTCTGGAGATTGAGTTCAGTCGTGCCTTCCGTGGCTTTAACGAAGATGAAGTGAATGAATTTTTAGAAGAAGTGGCTTCGGCAGTTGAATCCTTGCTGAAAGATAAAGAAAAATTGATACGGGATAATGAGGAGTATAAACGGAAAGTGAACGAATTGACTCAATATGTTCAGCGATTGGAAGGGAATCTCGAAGAATGGAAAAAACAGATTGAAGTTGAAAAAGAACTGACTCGCCGTGAATCACAGATGTACTTGAAGGAAGCTCAGATACGCGGAAATCGAATTGTCGATGAAGCTCTGAAAAAAAAGAAAGAAATCGAAGCCAGTTATTCCGAACTCCGGGAAAAGTATCGTCTTTTTCAAATTCGTTTCAAATCACTGTTGCAAACCTTCATCGATAGTATAGATTGGAAGGAACAACCTCCTGCCATAGCTGCCGCTGAACCAGAAATAATTCCTCAAGAGAATTCTTTCCCCGCTGATGATGTAACCATGTTCTCTTTTCACGATTTAGAAGACGACGAAAAATGAACAATTCAACTGAAAATTTCACCCATGGGAGGAAATTGTTGGTTTTTGTTTTCGCTTTTCTCTGCTTTCTCTTGTTTGACCAATTGACGAAATGGTGGGTCCTGGTCAATTTATCCGATAGAACGATTCCGGTGGTTCCAGGAATTTTTAATCTGACGCTGCGAAAAAATACCGGGAGTGCATTCGGCATTCAGCTTTTAAATCCTTCAGCTCATGTGGTGATTACCATTACAATTAGCCTGATCTTTCTTTTTTTTGTATTGCGCTTTTTACCGGAGTGGAAATGGTGGTTTTATTTTGGAGCCGGCCTCTTTCTTTCCGGAGCCTGGGGAAACTTAATCGATCGTCTCCGTTTTGGTTTTGTCGTTGATTTTTTTGAACCCTCATTCTGGGCGACCTTCAACGTTGCTGATTTGGCGATCATTGCCGGGCTGATTCTGGTTTTTATTAATGTTTGGTTTCAGGGTTCGGCAGTTGAAAAAACAAAAGATCAAAGTTTATGATGATGCATTTTGCCGGATGGATATTTGGCTCCATCGGAACTTTCCCGATTTCTCCCGTTCGGTATTTGCTCGACTTATCAAGCAGGGGCATATTTGTCTCAATCGGGATATAATCGTTAAACCCAGTCGAGAAATCCATCCGGGAGATATATTAGAAATATCCTGGCCGACCGACGCGCTCACCCCTATTGAACCGCAGTATCTTCCTCTAGATGTGATCTACCAGGATGATCAGATTTTAGTCATTAATAAACGCGCAGGTATCAGTGTTCACCCTGCTGGTCCTTTCCAGAAAGGAACCCTGGTCAACGGCTTGCTTTATGCCAACATTCCGCTGGCTCGCTATGGAGCACCCTTGCGACCAGGAATTGTTCATCGACTGGATCGTGACACCTCGGGAGTAATGATTATTGCCAAATCCGATCGAGCCTACTTGGAATTGATCCGAATGTTCAAGCATCGAGAAGTAAAAAAATTGTATTTGGCTTTGGTTGAAGGCCGATGGGAGGGAAATGCCGAGGTCAACATTCCCATCCAACGAAGTGAGCGTCATCCTTGTTTGATGGAAATATCTCGTACGGGTGGAAAACCGGCCTTGACGGAAATCGAACCGATTTGCATCGGCGAGCAGTATTCTCTCTTGTTGGTTCGTCCGCGAACCGGACGAACTCATCAAATACGGGTGCATCTCAGTTCCCAAGGATATCCCATCGCTGGTGACGTCCGTTATGGAAGTTGGCGGTCGGGAAAAGTTATCAACCGCCAAGCTCTACACGCTTTCGTTATTTCTTTTTCCCATCCGATTTCCGGAAAAACTATGGTCTTTGCCGCTGCCTTACCGGATGATTTTCGAGCCAGCCTAAAAGCTCTATCATATCCGCCGAACGTCATCGGGTATGCTGGGAAAGACCAATAGCGTGGTCTCATTGCGGAAAGTGACTTTCCCGAATCCAACCCGAGGAATGACCTTGACATTTTTTATCGGGGAGAGGATGACCTCTGCTGTGGCTTCGTTCCGGGCGGAAGAAAAATAGGCGGCTATTCTGGCTGCCCGGTTGAGATCTTGGATGAGGGTGTCAGGACTTTGAGTGGTACGAAATAAGACATGGGAACCGGGTAAATCCCTTACATGAAGCCAAAAGTCGTCACGAGATGAAAAGCGGGTAACTAAACGGTGATTAGCCTGGTCATTTTTTCCCACCAGAATCGTATTCCCGGATGGTGTCAGAAACTTCATGATACCTGGTTCATAAAAACCCTTTTCAACCGAGGCAATTATTTCGGCTTCCGGAAAAGGTATCCGATCAATGTTCTTAAGTTCAATCAGCAGTCGTTCTTTACGAAACTCTAAGTCCTTTTTTTTCTCAAGTAAGAGCCGATTGCGAATTTGTGATTTCCGATAATCACGAAAATAGAGCTGCATATTCTGATTGACGGAGAGGCGGGGTTCAAGTTGAATAAAAAGATCCTGGTTATCAGGAGATAAAAGATTGGAAACCACGATTCCATCGGGTTTTTTCTCTTTTATGGCCAGCTGGGAATACATTTTTAGTAAGTTTCCTTTGGTGAGCAAGAGAGTCAGTTCATGGTCGGGAACAGAACTTGCCTGTATTTTTTCCAGTTCTTCCTCAATAAATGCTAATTCTTTCTCAATGAAAATTCGTTTTTTTTGCTTGGCTCCCTGAATGATATGAACCATCCAATAGGTTCGAACTAAATATTCAACCGCTTGATTGAGATTGGAAAAATCACGGCGGGGAAGATGAGTATACTGAGGAGAAGCCAACCAGTAGAAGCCGACCGGTTGTTGATCGTCAGGTGAAAGATAAACCGAGAACCGGGCGGTTTGATAAAGGAGGGGTTCATACAATTCGCGGAGTCGGTTTCGAATGGTGTCATTTATAGCTACGCTATCAATATCTACCTGAAAAGAAATAGACTCAGCTAATTCCGTTGATAGAAATCGTCCGACGCCATCAAGGTGTTGAAGTATCCACCGATCCCACTCTGAACCTTTTTCAGGGAGAGGAAGATTGACCTCACCCTGGAGAAATGCTATCGGGTCGATTGCATGAGGTTTCGGGGGCGGGAAATGATAGGGTTGACCAACAGCTATGGTTCGAAAGCGATTGTATTCGGAAGAAATCGATCGCTGACAGCCAAGAATTTCGGGTAGAGATGTGGCGGTAGTCAAAATACAATTGGCGTTTCTACCGGTCAATTCGATAAAAAGATAAAATTGATTTTGATCCTCCCAGAGTCGCTGATTTTTGATGGTGAATCGGATAATTCGATCCCATCCCACCTGTTCCAAGGAAATGATTTTCCCCCCTACCAAATATTTATTGAGGATTTGTTCCCATCCGGTTTCTTTTGATTTTTTCAATAGGGGTTTTTGTTGAGTATAATAAAAAAAACAGACCTCGGGGTGGATAGAGAGGACAATAGAACCAGTTCTAACCGGGGAGCGGAACTCGATCCAGGTTTCTCGGGTTTCGGTCAAAAAAACCTTTTGGATACGACCTTCCCTGATGAATGGGAAAATATCCTGTATTTGAAAACGAAGTGGGATTCCTTCTAATATTCTCATGGGTCAAGAGTCCTGATTGCGTTGACACGATAAACAATATTAAATAATATTATTCCAGTTGTTCAATTGCAAGCGCTGAACGGCCTTAGTTTCTTAAAATATTGATCATCTGGGTTTGGTTATTGGGAAAAAGGAGAAAAAATGAAAAGCATGACTGGATTTGGATATGCTGAAGGTGAGGGGGCAATCGGATTTTACCGGATATCGATTAAAAGCGTCAACCATCGCTTTTGTGATATCAATCTTCGAATACCCCATGAGTTGTGTCTTTGGGAAGACAATATGTTGTCCTATCTCAGAGAACGTATTTCAAGGGGAAAAGTAGAACTGAAACTCTATTTTGATCCTCGACAAGAAGCTTTTTCGGTGGAAGCCAACGCCCTTCTCGCTCAAGCTTATTTGAGTGCTCTTTACAAGCTGAGCGCAGATTTGAATCTTCCTTACGAAGCCAACCTGCACGATCTCATGCAGGTTGAGGAAGTGATTCGGCTCAAAGAGGATGATCATAAATGGATTGAAGAATTCAACCGCTTTTATCCTATATTTGAACGTGCCGTCAATGCTTTTTTAAATTATAGAAACCGTGAAGGAGAAAAGCTTCGTAAAGATCTTTCTCAACAATTAGACACATTTCGGCAGCTGGTCAATGAAGTGGAAAATAAATCGCAGCACTTGGGGGAGTATTATCGAGAAAAACTGAATCAACGCATCAAAGAACTTTTGCCGTCGGTTCCGGTGAACGAAAATTTGCTGGCTCAGGAAATTGTTTTTTATGTTGACCGAAGCGATATTCATGAAGAAGTTATTCGTCTCAAAGCGCATATCTCCCGTTTTCATGATATCCTTTCCCGTTCAAACAGTGTGGGTCGAGAACTCGAGTTTGTTCTTCAAGAAATGAATCGTGAGGTCAATACCATTGGCTCGAAGGCGTCCAATATTGACATATCATCTCTGATCATCGATCTCAAAACTCTTCTGGAAAAAATGAGAGAGCAAATTCAAAATGTGGAGTAAAAAATCCAAATGCCAGGTCTCCTCTTTGTAATTTCTGGACCATCAGGAGTTGGAAAAAGCACGGTCAGAAAAGAAGTCATGGAGAGGTGTGATGGTTTGCGCTATTCGATCTCCTATACCACTCGAGTCCCCCGACCGGGAGAGCATGATGCTCTTGATTATTATTTTGTCAATGATGAAGTCTTTCAGAAGATGAAGGAGAATGGGGAATTTATCGAATGGGCAATAGTTCACGGGAATTGTTATGGAACTCCACGGAAGAAAATGGAAGAGTGGTTGGGGAGTGGATTGGACGTTATTTTAGAAATTGATGTTCAGGGCGCGATGCAGGTGAAAAAAAACTACCCTCAGGGTATTTTCGTCTTTATTGCTCCACCTTCATTAAAGGAATTAGGAGAACGCCTTCGAGGAAGAAAGACCGATCAAGAAGATGGAATATATTTACGGATGACCAATGCCCAGTTGGAAATGAAGTCGATCCAGGATTATAATTATCTCATTATTAATGATACTCTTGAGAATGCCGTTTATAAATTTTATTCGATTATCATCGCCGAACGGTGTCGCATCCGATGGTCGGATGATGCCCAAAAAATCCCTTTGGAATAAGGCAAAGGGCATTTATTTGTTTGATTTTTTAAGAAAAAACTCAACTCAAAGGCAAAGGAGTGAGATCATGCTTCCTATAGATGAATTGATTAAAAAGACCGAAAATCGCTACTATTTGACCACCTTGGTTGCCAAACGTTCAAAGCAGCTTAATCAAGGAGCAAAACCATTGGTGGAACCCCTCGTTGCTCATAAGCCGCTCTTCCTGGCACTGGAAGAAATCAAGCAAGATAAACTCAAGTGGGAAAAAATTGCCTTATGAATATTTATTGTCCACCTTCTTTTTGGAAAGGAAAAAAAATCATTTTTGGCTTGGCCGGCGGTATTTCCGCTTATAAAGTCGCCGGAGTTATAAGTTTTTTAGTGCAAGCCGGTGCCGATATCCAGACAGTTATGACTCATTCTGCCCAGAGATTTATCGGAGCAAGCACCTTGAGCGCTTTGACTCGAAAACCGGTTTATACGGATTTATTTGAAGAAGGAGATCGGATTCTTCATATCACTCTGGTGAGAGAAAATGATCAAATCGTGGTGGCACCAGCTACCGCGAATATCATCGGTAAGATGGCTTCAGGAATAGCCGATGATTTGTTAAGCACATGTCTTTGCGTTGACCCTCAAAAAGTCATTTTGGTTCCCGCCATGAATACTGGAATGTGGGAGAATCCTATTGTTCAAGAGAATGTTCAGAAACTCTTGAAAATTGGAGTAAGAATTATATCTCCAGGGATCGGAACCTTGGCTTGCGGAGAACAGGGAGCGGGACGTCTCCCCGAACCGGAGGAATTCATTGAAAATATTTTTTATCTCACCTACCAGCCCCATGCTTTATCCGGGAAAAAAGTATTGATTACTGCTGGTCCGACCCGAGAGTGGATGGATCCGGTCAGATATATCACCAACTCATCCAGCGGATTCATGGGATGCTCTCTCTCTGCTCTCGCCCGAGCCCAGGGAGCCAAGGTGACCATGATAACCGGTCCACTCTCGGTCAGGGTTCCCACCGGTATCGAAGTCATCCCGGTGACCACGGCACTTCAGATGCAGGAAGCGGTGTTTGACCATTTTGATGACTGTGAGATATGCATCATGAATGCAGCTGTTTCCGACTACCGGCCTTTGTCACCATCTTCGACCAAATTGAAAAAACAAGGAAAAGATGAGCTGTTGCTCTCCCTGGTGTCGAATCCTGATATTCTTTTCGAATTAGGAAAGAGAAAGAAATCTCAGATTTTAATCGGATTCTGTGCGGAAACGGAAAATATCGTCGCCGAAGCCAGCCGGAAAATGATTCAAAAAAATTGTGATGTGATGATCGCCAATCTCATTTCTCCCGGGAAAAGTGGTTTTGAAGTGACCAGCAATAAAGCCTGGCTGTTGAACCAGAAGAATGAAACCATCGACTTGCCATTGATGACCAAAATCGAATTAGCTGAAGCAATCTTCCAGTCCATTGTCTCCACTTATTTTCCATGAACAATTGGTTGGCATCGGTTGCACTTCCAATCCCCATCTATTCAGATTTTACTTATCGAGTCCCAACGGAATTACAGAATATCATCGTCCCGGGAAGTGTGGTTGAGGTTGAGTTTCATGGTTCACGTCGAATTGGCTGTGTCACTTCTCTTCAAATGGTGGATTCCACGTTGGATTTTGAACTCAAAGACATCTCCTCACTCCTATTTCCCCAGCCATTAGCCCGCTGGCAGATGGATTTGGCGAGGATGATTGCCCATCGGACATTTTCGACCTATGGGGAATCAATTAAGCTATTCGTTCCCGAGTATCGTTCATCATGGAAGAAATCGATGGGTAAAAGAGTCTTTTTCAATAATGGTGCGGGTGATCTCCTCGATACCCTGAAAATGTATGGTATTATCCCCGATAGAAAAGGAATTCAGCTTTTTTTGTTCAAAGAATTGTGTCAACTCTCATCCAAAAAGCTGAAAGAATTGATCAAAAAAAATTGGATTACCGTGTGTGAAGAAAGCAGGAGAGGTGATCAGATATCTCTGCCTCATCAAGAAGGCAAAAGGTTTTGGTGGCAAAGAGGCGTATTATCGGAGAGCGTGAAACTTCTTCAGGATCTGGTGGAAGAGGTTACCCGGCAGGGAAAAAAGATGATTCTCATTTTCCCCGGGATCCAGGTCCTGGATTATTATTATGAGACCTTCCAAAGTCTGAATCCTTCGATTCGTTTTCTTAAGTATGATGGAAGGCTCACACCACGCCAGCGATGGGTAGTATACCAGATGGTGTTAGAAGGGTACTATGATATCATTGTCGGTACCCGACTCGCCCTCTTTTTACCGATTCATGCCGTAACCGTCCATCTTCTTTTTGATCCGGAAGAATATGGTCATACCTCCGATCGCTCTCCCCGTTATCATTCATTTTTTACTTTACTGGACAAGGTCAACCTCACCGGTGGTGATCTCCACGTTGTTGGTTCTGTGCCCGATTTAACCATTTATCATGGTCTTCAAACCGGATATTTTCAATCCCAAACCACAATCATGACGGGTATAAACCGTAATCATAAAATTGAACAAGTGACCTATGATAAGAAAAAGCCTATCCTCACCCTTACTACTCAAAAAGCTATAGCTGAAAATCTTTCTCATAAAAGAAATACTGTCATTTGGACTCAAAAAGTAGGATATTCGACAGCATTGGGGTGTTCAGATTGCGGATATTATTATATTTGTCCTGATTGCGAGGTGGCTTTACGTTTTTTCTATAATGAAAAACTCCTTCAGTGCCCACGCTGTGGGAAACGACAAACCCCTGAAGATTTTTGCCCTCAATGCCGGGGAACCTGGATGAGGACCTGGGGGGAGGGGGTTGAAAAAATTCTTCTTTTTTTAAAAAAAACCTTTCCCGGGGTCTCTATCGAG
>Ga0116202_10000072_pt1 | contig 45215 bp, 43 predicted proteins | sample LakKivw325mmetaG_FD_94479 | JGI IMG/M metagenome (GOLD analysis project Ga0116202, IMG submission 94479) | Anoxic lake water microbial communities from Lake Kivu, Rwanda to study Microbial Dark Matter (Phase II) - Lake Kivu water 325m metaG | ecosystem: Environmental > Aquatic > Freshwater >... | reverse complement strand
TCGTCGGTGATGACCGGGATCGGCCGGTCCTGGAGCGGCAGGACGGCCCGCTTGCCGTGAAGGTGTTTGTAGCGCTCGTCGTCGGGGTGGACGGCCAGGGCGGTGTCGCCGAGCATGGTCTCCGGCCGGGTCGTGGCCACGACGACGGACTCGTCCGAGCCTTCGACCGGGTAGCGGATATACCAGAGCTTGCCCCGGAGGTCCTTGTGCTCGATCTCGATATCGGAGAGAACGGTCCGGCAGTGAGGGCAACGGTTGACGAGGAAATAGTCGCGGTAGATGAGGCCCTCGTTGTAGAGGGTGACGAAGACGGTCTTGACGGCCCGCGAAAAGCCGGGGTCCATGGTGAACCGCTCGCGCGACCAGTCGAGCGAGGCGCCCAGCTTCTTGAGCTGGCTCGTGATGACCCCGCCGTATCTCTCTTTCCAGTCCCAGGCGATGCGAAGGAACTCGTCCCGCCCGATCTTCTCCCGGCTCAGGCCCCGCTCGGCCAGGCTCTTCTCGATGACGTTGTGCACGGCGATCGAGGCGTGGTCGGTCCCCGGGAGCCAGAGGCAGTTGTAGCCCTGCATCCGCTTCCAGCGGGTGATGATGTCGGGCAGGGTGAAGCAGAGGGCGTGGCCCATGTGCAGGATGCCGGTGACGTTCGGCGGCGGCAGGACCATCGAGAACTTGGGCTTCGGGGACTTGGCGTCGGCGCGGAAAAGGCCTTCGTCGAGCCAGAATTTGCCCCACTTCTCCTCGACCGGCTTGGGGTCGTAGGCTTTCGCCAATTCGTCTTTCGTGGTCATGACTTCGCCATCCGTTCTTTGATCTCGGCGAGGACGCTCGCCCGGACCCGCTTCTCGATCTCGCGGGCCATCGTCCCGATCTCCTCGCGGACGACGGCCTGGACCGCCTGGCGCTCCGGCCCCGCCGTAACGGGGCCCGCCGGCGCCGGCGTTCCGGAGGGCCCCCCCTCCGGGAGCCAAACCGGGTCCTCGGGCAGGGACGACGGCCCGGTCTTCCGGGCGATGAGCTCCCGGACGACCCCGGCCAGCCGCTCCGAGTCGAACGGCTTCAAGACGACGTCGTCGTACTCGGGCGGCGCGGCCCTGTCCGCGTCCAGCGATTCGAACGTGCCCTTCAGGCCGACGATCGGGATCGTGGCCAGGTCTTTCTGGCTCCTGAGGACCCGGCCGATCTCATAGCCGTCCCGCCCCGGGAGGGTCAGGCTGACGATCAGGGCGTCGGGCCGGAGGCCGGCCGCCGCCTCGACGAGCGAGGCCCCGTCCTCGAAGACGCTCAGCCGGAACTCCGGCTCGGCGAAGACGAGCTGGGCCGCCTTCTGGACCGACGGGCTCGGGTCGGCCAAAACGATCGTGTACGGCACGGAGAACCTCAGAAACTCAACAAAATAGTCAGTTTAATTTACCCGTTTAGCCTCGGGGTGTCAATTTCGATGATTTCAAGAAGCCCCCGAGGCGGCGATGGATATCCCCCGAAGACCCCCGTAGCGGAGGGGGTCCCGCGAAGCGGGGGAACCGCCGGGACTGGTTCACGGGGGCCCGGGGGGCTAGGGGGATATCCGGAGCAAAGCCGAAAGGGGTTTCCTCGACAATTAGTACTCGACCGAGACGGAATTCTCTCCGAGCAGGGCCTCGATCTTCTTGAGCAGGTCCTCCGAGGGCGCGACCTTCTGCACCTCGGTGCTCTGGGCCACGACCCGGTACGATCGCGGCGTCTCGAGCTCGAAGACGACCGGGCACTTGCCTTCGTAGCCGTCGAGGATCGTCTTGAGCTCGGCCAAGGTGGCCTCCTCGAGCCCGGGCAGGAAGATGCGGACGACGACTCTTTTCGCCATCTTCTCGAAGGCCTCGACGAGCGGCAGGGCCTGGGTCAGGCTGACCCGGCGGTTGTCTTCCTCGCCCATGAACTTGCCCTTGATCCAGACGAGCTGGCCCTCCCGGAGATATGATCCCGACTTGGCGAAGCTCTCGGGGAAGGCGACGACGTCGATCTTCCCGGTCAGGTCCTCGAGGACGAAGGCGGCCATGCGCTCGTCCTTCTTGGTCTTGAGAGGCTTGAGCGACCCGATGATCCCGGCCAGGCGGACGTCCTTATCGAAGTCCCGTTCGGGATCGAGCTCCTGGACGAGGTGGGAGACGAGCTTGCGGACCCGGTCCTTATGCTGGGCCAGGGGGTGCCCCGTGACGTAGAGGCCGAGCGCGTCCATTTCGTAAGACAGGACGTGCGACTCGTCCCACTCGCGCATGTCCCGGACCTCCGGCGGCAGGGGCGGCGGCTCGACCGTCCCCGACCCGAAGAGCGAGGTCTGGCGGGCGGCCTGGGCCTTCTGGACCTCGTGGCCGAAGTCGATCATCCGGTCGATCATGTGATAGCACTGGGACCGCTTCCAGCCCAGGGAGTCGAAGGCCCCGGCCTTGATCAGGCTCTCGACGGCCTTGCGGTTGAGGACCTTGGTGTCGTGCTCGCGGAAGAGGTCGAAGGGGGAGTCGAATCCGCCGGCCTTCTTCCGGGCGGCCACGAGCTCCTCGACGGCCGCCTGGCCGATGCCCTTGACCGCGGCCAGGCCGAAACGGATGTTCCCCGACTCGACCGTGAAGCGGAACTCGCTCTTGTTGATGTCCGGGGGGAGGACCTGGATGCCCATCTCATGGCACTCGCCGATGTACTTGACGACCTGCGGCGTCGCCCCCCGCTCGGCCTCGGAGGTGAGCAGGGCGGCCAGGAAATGGACCGGGTAATGGGCCTTGAGATAGGCCGTCTGGTAGGCCAGGAAGGCGTAGGCGGCGCTGTGGGACTTGTTGAAGCCGTACTCGGCGAACTCCTTGATCTGCTCGAAGATCTTGTCGGCCTTGGCCGAGGCGATGCCCTTCTTCTTGGCCCCCTGGACGAACTTCTGCTTCTGGGCCTTCATCGTCTCCTTGTCTTTCTTGCCCATGGCCTTGCGCAGCAGGTCGGCCCCGGCCAGCGTGAAGCCGGCGAGATCGGTGGCGATGCGCATGACCTGTTCCTGGTAGACGATGATGCCCCGGGTCTCCTTGAGGATGGGCTCGAGCTCGGGGAGCTCGTAGGCGATCCGCTCGGGATGGTTGCGGCGGTGGATGGACTCGTCGGTCATGCCGCTCTTGAGCGGCCCCGGGCGGTAGAGGGCGTTGAGGGCGATGAGGTCCCGGAACTCCTCCGGACGGAAGCGGCGCAGGAGGTCCTTCATGCCCGGGCTCTCGAACTGGAAGACGCCGTCGGTGTTGCCGGCCTTGAAGACATCGAAGGTCGCCGCGTCGTCGAGCGGCAGCCGGTTGATGTCGATGACGAGGGCCGTCTCCTTGCGGATGAGCTCGAGGGCGTCGTCGATGACGGTCAGGTTGCGCAGTCCGAGGAGGTCCATCTTGAGCAGGCCCAGCGCTTCGACGTCGCCCATGGGGAACTGGGTCGTGACCTCGCCCTTGACCGACTGGTAGAGCGGCATGAACTCGACCAGCGGCTTGGGCGTGATGACGATGCCCGCGGCGTGGATGGAGGGGTGGCGGACCTGGCCCTCGATCTTCTGGGCGATGGCCAGCAGCTGGGCGATCTTGGAGTTGCGATCGCGCAAGGCCCGGAGCTCGGGGACGCTCTTGAGGGCGTCGGCGATCGTCGCGTCGACGGCGAAGGGGATCATCTTGGCGATCCGGTCGACTTCCGGCAGGGGCACCTCGAGGACGCGGCCAACGTCGCGGATGGCCCCCCGGGCGGCCATGGTGCCGAAGGTGATGATCTGGCAGACGTTCTCCTGGCCGTACTTGCGGGTGACGTACTCGATCATCTCCTGGCGGCGGCGGCCGCAGAAGTCCATGTCGATGTCGGGCAGGCTGATGCGCTCGGGGTTGAGGAAGCGCTCGAAGAGGAGGTCATATTCGATGGGGTCGATCTCGGTGATGCGCAGGGCGTAGGCGAGCAGGCTTCCGGCGGCCGAGCCGCGGCCCGGGCCGACGGGGATGCCCCGCTCGCGGGCGGCCTTGAGGAGGTCCCAGACGATGAGGAAGTAGCCCTCGAAGCCCATCTGCTCGATGAGCTTGATCTCCCGCTTCATCCGGTCCTCGTACTCGCCGATCGAGTGGCTGGCGCCGCCGCCCTCGACGTCGGGGAGCCGGGCGGACACGCGGGCCCGGAAGCCCTCCCAGGCCACCTCCTCGAAATACTCCCGAAGCTCCTTGCCGTCCGGCGGGACGAAGTTGGGCAGGCTGTAGGTCTTGGTCGGGAAATCGAAGGCGCAGCGGGCGGCGATCTTGCCGGTGTTCTCGACCGCGTCGGGCGTGTCGGCGAAGAGCGCGGCCATCTCGGCCGCGGACTTGAAGTAGAACTGGTCGGTCGCGAACTTGAGCCGGTCCGGGTCGGAGATCTTGCGGTTGGTCTGGATGCAGACGAGGACGTCCTGGCTCTCGGCGTCCTCGCGCCGGGCGAAGTGGATGTCGTTCGTGGCGGCGAGGGGCAGGTCGAGCTTGCGGGCGACCGCGACGAGCTGGGGATTGACGGCTTTCTGGGCCGGGAGGCCGTGGTCCATGAGCTCGATGTAGAAGTCGCCGGGCCCGAACATGGCGGCGTACTCGCGGGCCGCTTCTTCGGCCTTCTCGGGCAGGCCCCGGCCGAGCCAGACCGCGACCTCGCCCTTGAGGCAGGCCGAAAGGCCGATGAGACCGGCCGCGTGGCCGGCCAGAAGCTCCTTGTCGATCCGGGGGCGATAGTAGAAACCCTCGAGGTAGCTCTGGGTGACGAGCCGGCAGAGGTTCCGGTAGCCGGTCTCGTCCTTGACCAGGAGGATGAGGTGGAAGTGGTGGATATCGTCGGCCGCGCCGGGCTTCTTGTCGAAGCGGCTCTGGGGGGCGACGTAGACCTCGCAGCCGAGGATGGGCTTGATCCCTTTGGCCTTGGCCGCCTTGAAGAACTGGACCGCGCCGAAGACGTTGCCGTGGTCGGTCATGGCCACGGCCGGCATGTTGGCCGCGTAGGCCGCCGAAACGAGGTCGCCGACCTTCAGGCAGCCGTCGAGGATGGAATACTCAGTATGGTTGTGAAGGTGAACGAAGGTCGTCGCCATGGGCTCGTGTCTTTCCCGGGTCGGGCCGGGCCTATTCCCACTCGATCGTCCCGGGCGGCTTGGTCGTCACGTCGTAAACGACCCGGTTGACGCCTCGGACCTCGTTGACGATGCGGGTCGAGATGCGGGCCAGGAGCCGGGCCGGCGCGGGATACCAATTGGCCGTCATGCCGTCCGAGCTCTGGACGAGCCGGACGACGACGACCCTGTGGTAGGTCCGCTGATCGCCCATGACGCCGACCGAGCGGACGGGCAGCAGCACGGCGAAGGCCTGCCAAAGCTTTCTATAGATCCCGGCCTTATGGACCTCTTGAAGGACGATGTCGTCGGCCGCCCGGAGGATCTCCAGGCTCTCCCGGTTGACTTCGCCGATGAGGCGGACGGCCAGGCCCGGCCCGGGAAAGGGGTGCTGGTGGATGAAGTCCTGGTCGACGCCGAGCTCGAGGGCCAGGGCCCGGACCTCGTCCTTGAACAGCTCCCGGAGCGGCTCGACGAGCTTGAACTTCAGGCCCTTGGGCAGCCCGCCGACGTTGTGGTGCGACTTGATGACCGACGACGGACCCTTGACGGGGTTGGACTCGATGACGTCGGGATAGATCGTCCCCTGGGCCAGAAAGGCCGCCCCGCCGAGGCGCATGGCCTCGCGCTCGAAAAGATGGATGAACAGGCGGCCGATGGTCTTGCGCTTCCGCTCCGGCGAGACGACGCCGCGGAGCTTCTCCAGGAACAGGTCCGAGGCGTCGATGCCGACGACCTTGAGGGCGAAGTTGTGGCGGAAGGCCTCCATGAGCGCCTCGTGCTGGCCCTTGCGCAGGAGGCCGTTGTCGATGAAGATGCAGGTCAGCCGGCGGCCGATGGCCTTGTGGATGATGAGCGACGTGACCAGCGAGTCGACGCCGCCCGAGAGGCCGCAGATGACCCGGCCCTGGCCGACCGTGGCCCGGATCTCCTTGACCTTGCGGGCGATGAACGACGAGATCGTCCAGTCGGGCTTGAGGCCGGCCTGGAGGAAGAGGAAGTTCCCCAGGACCTTGAGGCCCTCCTTGGTGTGGATGACCTCGGGGTGGAACTGGACCCCGAAGAACTTGCGTTCGCGGTCCTCGATGACGGCGGCCCGGGTGTTGGCCGTGCTCCCGGTCAGCCGGAAGCCGGGCGGGACGCTCTCGAGCCGGTCGCCGTGGCTCATCCAGACCTGCTCCTTGTCCTTGACCTTGGCCAGGAGGCCCGAGGCGTCGAGGACGCGCAGGGCCGCGAAGCCGTATTCCCGCTCCTTCGAGGGGATGACCTCGCCGCCGAGGAAGTGGGCCATGAGCTGGACGCCGTAGCAGATGCCCAGGATCGGGACGCCGAGCCCGAAGACGCCCTTGTCCGGGTGGGGCGCGCCCTTGCCGTAGACGCTCTGCGGCCCGCCGGAGAGGACCAGGGCCGCGGGCTTCTCGCGCTCGATCGCGGCGAGCGGCGTCGAGAAGGGCAGGATCTCGGAGTACACGCCGAGCTCGCGGATCTTCCGGGCGATGAGCTGGGTGTACTGCGACCCGAAATCGAGGATGAGGACTTTCTGCATGGAGGGATTTTATCAGAGCGCCGGGGATGTTTCAATTTGTGCTAGAATACCGCGCGGGAGGCATGACCATGGAGTGGGAAGATCTGGCCCGCGAGCTGAGCCAGCAGACGGATTCGAAGATCGTCATCCTCGTCATGGACGGCGTCGGCGGCCTGCCGGCCGAGGGCCGGAGCGAGCTCGAGGCGGCCCGCAAGCCGAACCTCGACGCGCTGGCCGGGGCCGGCGTGTGCGGCGTCGCCGATCCCGTGATGCTGGGCATCACGCCTGGAAGCGGGCCGTCTCACCTGGCCTTGTTCGGCTACGACCCGCTCAAGTACCAGCTCGGGCGGGGCATCCTCGAGGCCCTGGGCTCGGGGGTCGAGGTCGGCCGGGACGACCTCGTCGCCCGGGGCAACTTCGCCACGGTCAAGTCGGGCCTCGTCGCCGACCGGCGGGCCGGGCGTATCCCGACCGAGGAGAACGTCCGCATCTGCGACGACCTCAATGCCCGCCTGCCGGCGCGGGAAGGGCTCGCGGTCCGCGTCTTCCCGGGCAAGGAGCACCGCTTCGTGGCCCGGTTCACGGCCGAGGGGCTGGCCGACGCCCTGACCGACGCCGACCCGCAGAAGGAAGGCAAGGCCCCGGTCCCGACGGCGCCTCTCACGCCCGAGGCGGCCAAGGCGTCGGCCATCGTCAACCGCTTCCTCGACGACGTCGCCGAGGTGCTCAAGGCCGAGCCCAAGGCCAACGCGGCCTTGCTGCGCGGTTTCTCCAAGTTCCCCTCCATCCCGACGATGCAGACCCTCTTCAAGCTCCGGCCGGCGGCCGTCGCCAACTACCCGATGTACAAGGGGCTGGCCAAGCTCCTGGGCATGGAGGTCATCTCCGTCGGCGGCGAGACGGCCGACCTCTTCGACGCCCTGGAGAAGAACTGGGACAAGCACGACTTCTTCTACGTTCACTACAAAAAGACCGACTCGACCGGCGAGGACGGGAGATTCGAAGCCAAGGTGGCCGCGATCGAGGCCCTCGATCCCTTCCTCCCGCGGATCACGGCGCTCAAGCCCGACGTGCTGGTCGTCACGTCGGACCACTCGACGCCGTCCGCCCTCAAGGGCCACTCCTGGCACGCCAACCCGTTCCTGCTCGTTTCGGCGACGGCCGGGGTCGACGACGTCGCGGCGTTCGCCGAGCGGGCCTGCGCCAAGGGCTATCTCGGCCGCTTCCGGTCCCTCTCGGCCATGCCGCTGATGCTGGCCCACGCGCTGAAGCTGCAGAAGTACGGCGCCTAATGAAAAATGGGGACGTTCCTGACTTTCGCTTTCGCCGCGAAAGTCAGGAACGTCCCCATTTTCCTCGGAGCGGACGTGCAGAATCGTGGCTGAGCACTCGAAGCCGCGATTCTGCGAAGTGTCTTAAGAAAGATTTTGAAGGGAGTCAGCAGCCGGTCCGCGGATGGTCTGTAGACAACTTATGGCAGGTCTTATAAAATTGACACGAATTGAGATTCGCGCGTAAGAACTTCGGAGGGCCTCTTTTAGCTCCCCTCCTTCTTTCCCTTGCCGGGGCCCTCGCCCCCGCGGCCGGCCCGCAGGACGATCCCCGGGCCGAGATCGTCAACCTGCGCCGCTTCACCCACCCGAACTTCACCCGCGTCGTCCTCGACATCGGCAAGCTCCGGGAGTACACCTTCGGCGAGCTCCAGGACCCCGGCCGCATCTACATCGACGTGCTCCAGGCCAAGCTCAACCCCCTCCTCCAGGGGCAGTCCTACCCGGTCAAGGCCGACTACATCAGCCAGATCCGCGTCGCCCAGAAGACGGCCTCGACGGTCCGCCTGGTCGTCGACGTCGAGTTCCCCCGCATCCAGTCCTACCGGGTCTACCATCTCTTCGACCCGTTCCGGCTGGTCGTCGACATCTATCCCCGGTCGGCCGCCGGCGGAGCGCCTCCGGCCCCGCCCGAGAAGGGCGCCGCCCCCCCCTCAACCAAGTCCCAGCCTCCCGTGAAGCGCCAGGTCGACCCGAGCGACCCGGCCTTCAACGGGACCTCGATGGCCCGCCAGCTCGGCCTGGGCGTCCGGACGGTCGTCATCGATCCCGGCCACGGCGGCCCGAGGCCGGGCACGATCAGCAAGGGCGGCCTTCAGGAAAAGGACGTCAATCTGGCCATCGCCCTGGCCCTCGGGAAGCTCCTCCGGGAGAAGGCCGGCCTCGAGGTCGTCCTGACCCGGGAGTCCGATGTCGACGTCCCGCTCGAGGACCGGACGGTCATCGCCAACCAGAAGCGGGCCGATCTGTTCGTCTCCATCCATTCCAACGCCCACCGCGACCGCAAGCGCGGCGGCGTCGAGACCTTCTTCCTCAACGTCAACCCCGACCCCTCGGTCATCGAGCTCGCCGCCGCGGAGAACGCGACCTCGACCAAGAACATCGGCGAGATGCGGTCGATCCTCGAAAAGATCGTCAACAACAGCAAGATCAAGGAATCGCTGGCCCTGGCCCAGGATATCCAGAGGAACCTGGTCAAGTCCTTGGCCCGGGACCTGCCGGGCCTCCCGGACCTGGGCGTCAAGGGCGGCCCGTTCTGGGTCCTCATCGGCGGCGAGATGCCGTCGGTGCTGGTCGAGGTCTCCCACCTCAGCAACGCCAAGGAAGAGGCCAAGCTCAAGACCCAGAAATACCGCGAGCTCGCCGCCCAGGGCATCTATGATGGTATCATGGAGTACGTGCATTCCCTCGGAAAAGGACAGACGCCATGAACAGACGCGATTTCCTCAAGGGGGCCGCCGCGGCCGGGCTGACCCTCCGTTTCGGGCCGCGGGCCTGGCCCGGGCCGGCCGCGGCCGCCGCTCCGGCCCCGACGCTCTCCATCATCGAGGGCGAATCCCCGGCCGCCATCACCCGCGAGGCGATCGCCGGTCTCGGCGGCATGAAGGCCTTCGTGGCCAAGGGCGACAAGGTCGTCATCAAGCCCAACATTGGCTGGGACCGCACGCCCGAGATGGCCGCCTGCACCAACCCTGAGGTCGTGAAGACCCTGGTCGAGCTCGTCCTCGACGCCGGGGCCAAAAAGGCCGTCGTCATCGACAACACGACCAACCAGGCCAAGCGCTGCTACGTCCGCTCCGGCATCCAGGAGGCGGTCAAGCAGGCCGGCGGCGACATGCTCTTCGTCGACGACTACCGGGTCAAGAAAATGGCCCTCAAGGGCGAATGGATCAAGGACTGGGAGATCCTGCTCGACGTCGTCGAGTCGGACAAGATCATCAACGTGCCCATCGCCAAGCACCACTCCCTCTGCCGGCTGACCCTCGGCGGCAAGAACTGGCTCGGCGCGACCGGCGGGGCCCGCAACCAGTTCCACCAGGACCTCGACAAGACCATCGTCGACCTCTCGGCGTTCTTCAAGCCGCGGCTGACGGTCCTCGACGCCTACCGCGTCCTCGTCCGCAACGGGCCGCAGGGCGGCCGGACCTCCGACACGGAGCTCCGCAAAACGGTCGTGGCAGGGACGGACCCGGTGGCCGTCGACGCCTGGGCCTGCTCGCTCTTCGGCGTCGAGCCCCGCGACCTGCCCTATCTCGGCCTGTCCAAGTCCCGGGGCCTCGGCGAATTCGACCTGGGGAAGGTCCGCATTGAAAAAAGGACGATCTAGGAAATACCGGCTCCTCGAGATCCTGAGGATCACCAGCCAGACGGCCTTCTTCGGCCTCTTCCTGGCCCTCCTCATGGGCGCCCACTACACCGGCGCGGACTACATCGGCTCGACGGTCCAGCGCTTCTTCCACTTCGACCCGCTCCTCGCCCTGGTGACCGTGGTCTCGGCCAGGCTCGTCTACGCCTATTTCGTCTTTTCCCTGATCACGGTCGCCGCGACGGTCCTCTTCGGCCGGGTTTTCTGCGGCTGGGTCTGCCCGCTCGGCGCCGTCCACCAGTTCGCCTCGTTCGCCTTCAAGAAGACGAGGTTCCTCAAGCCGCCGCGGGAAGACAAGGCCAGCCTGGCCCCGAAATATTATATCCTCCTCCTCGTCCTCGTCGGCGCCATCGTCGGCCTCGACCTCGCCGGCTACCTCGATCCGCTATCGTTCCTGACCCGGTCGATGGCCGTGGCGGTGCTCCCGTCCCTGGCCCAGGCCGTAGCCGGCCTGACCCGCGGGCTCTACGCCGTCGGGGCCGTGGGCATCGCCCGGTCGCTTTCGCAGACGCTGCAGAACTGGACGATCAACACGACCTTCATCCAGGGCTTCGCCGTCGGGCTCCTCTTCCTCGGCGCGATCGCCCTCAACGCCCGCAAAGAACGGTTCTGGTGCCGTTACCTCTGCCCGACCGGCGCCCTCCTCGCCCTCCTCAGCCGCTGGAACCTGCTCAAGCTCCGGATCGACGAGGAGAAGTGCATCAAGTGCGGCCTGTGCGCGCAGCACTGCGAGACCCAGGCCCGCCCCTACCCCAACGAGAGCTGGAAGAGCGGCGAGTGCGTCTATTGCATGACCTGCGCCTCGATCTGCCCGACCGCGGCGATCGGCTTCCCGCTCCGGGCCCGCTTCGAGAAGCTGACCAATGTCTCCAACGTCAACCTGTCCCGGCGCAAGCTCCTGCTGACGACCCTCGCGGGGCTCGTGGCCGCCCCGTTCTTCCGGCTGACGCCCTCGCGCAAGCGAGCTTCCCTCAAGCTTATCCGTCCGCCGGGCGCCCTCCCCGAGGACAAGTTCCTGGCCAATTGCGTCAAGTGCGACCAATGCATGCGGGCCTGCCCGACGGGCGGGCTCCAACCGGCGCTCGCCGAGGCCGGGCCCGAGGGCATCTACACGCCCCGGCTCGTCCCGCGCATCGGCTATTGCGAATACTATTGCTCGCTCTGCACGCAGGTCTGCCCGACGGGGGCCATCAAGAAGCTCACGATCGAGGAGAAGAACAAGGTCAAGGTGGGCTCGGCCTGGGTCAACAAGAGCCGCTGCATCCCCTACGTCCTGGGCCGGCCCTGCATCGTCTGCGAGGAGCATTGCCCTGTCTCGCCCAAGGCCATCAAGCTCGTCGAGGTCGAGACCAAGCTCCCCGACGGCACGATCGCCGTCCAGAAGGCGCCGGTCGTCGACCTCGAACTCTGCATCGGCTGCGGGATCTGCGAGAACAAATGCCCGGTCGTCGACGACCCGGCGATCTTCGTCACGAGCGTCGGGGAGACGCGGTCGGAGTCGAACCGCCTGCTCCTTGATATCTCCCCCGGAGCCGCGGAAGACCCGGACAAGTAGGCACTGGGCAGCGCAAAGGTTTCTCTTCCAGGCAACGTGGTCCACTTCTAACAGGATATTTCTTCTTCGAGAAGGTCCCCGAGGCCGCAAGGGAATTTGCCTCGAAGATCCCCGTAGCGGAGGGGGGCCCGCCGCAGGCGGGGGAACCGTCGAGACTGGTTCCCAGGGGGTCCGGGGAGCAAGAGGCAATTCCCGAGCCAAGCCAAGGGGGCCTTCCTTGACTCGGACGATTGGCGAATCTAGTCCTTAAGCGCTTTCTTGAGCTCTTCCGTGAGTTTCGGGACCACTTCGAAGAGATCGCCGACGACGCCGTAGTCGGCCACCTTCATGATCGGCGCCTCGGGGTCCTTGTTGACGGCGACGATGACCTTGGACGACGACATGCCCGCGAGGTGCTGGATGGCCCCGGAGATGCCCACGGCGACATAGAGGTTCGGCGAGACGGTCTTGCCCGTCTGGCCGACCTGGTGCTGATGGCCGATCCAGCCGGAGTCGACGGCCGAGCGCGACGCGCCCACCGCGGCCCGCGGGAAGACGGCGGCCATGTCCCGGAGGAGCGAGAAGGCCTCGGGGCCCTTGAGCCCGCGGCCGCCGGAGACGACGACGTCGGCTTCGGTGACGTCGATCTCGCCGCTCTCCTCCTTGATGACCTCGACGACCCGGCCCTTCGCGGCCGCGTCGCCCGCGGCGATCGTCATCTTGACGACCTCGCCTTGCGCTTGGGCCGCTTCGGCCAAGGGGAAGATGTTCGGCCGCAGGGTCGCGACGAGCGGCGAGGACTCGAGCCGAAGCGTCAGGAAAGCCTTCCCGGCGTAGATGGGCCGGGTGAAGACGAGCGTCCCGTCCGCGACGGCGATCTTGGTGCAATCGGAAGCCATGGCCGCGCCGAGGCGGGCCGCGACGCGCGGGGCCAGGTCCTTGCCCATGGCCGTGGCCGCGAAGAGGAGGCCGAGCGGCTTCTCCTTCTCGGCGAACCCGGCCAGGACCGCGGCGTAAGCCTGGGAGGAATAGGCGGCCAGTCCCGGGTCCTCGATGATATAGACCTTGGCCGCGCCCGCGGCGAAAGCCGCCGGAGCGAGGTCCGCGACGGCGGCGCCGGCCAGGACCGCGGCCGCCGCAACGCCCAGCTCGCCGGCCCGGCGGCCGGCTTCGGAGAGGGCCTCGAGAGAGCCCTTCTTGACCTTCCCGTCCCTGATCTCGAGAAAAGCGGCGATCATCATCCCTCTCCTCTAGATGGCTTTGGCTTCGTCGCGGAGAAGCCGGACGAGCTCCCGGGCCGTTTCGGCGGGGTCCCCCTGGAGGACCTTGCCGGCCTGCCGGGCGGGAGGGACGTCAATCCCGGTGACCGCGACCCGACTCCTGAGCTCGTCTGCGTTGAGGCCCAGCTCCTCGAGGGTGATCACGGGTACGGCCTTCTTCTTGGCCGCCATGATGCCCTTGAGCGTCTCGTAGCGCGGCTCGTTGAGCCCTTTCTGGGCGGTGACCACCGCGGGCAGGGTCAGGGCGACCTTCTCGGCCCCGCCTTCGATCTCGCGGACGGCCGTCGCCGTGCCTTCGCCGACCTCGAGCTTGACGACGACCGTGGCCTGGCCGAGGCCCAGGATCTCGGCGACCATCCCCGGGACCTGGCCGTTGTCCGCGCCGACCGACTGCTTGCCGAAGAGCAGGAGGTCCGTCCCGCCGAACTTGCGCTCGACGGCCCGGGCGATGATGCGGGCCGTCCGCAGCCCGTCGTAGGTCTCCGGGAGGTCGTCCTTGATGAGAAAGGCCTCGTCGGCGCCCATGGCCAGGGTCTTGCGGAGGACGGTCGCGGCCTCGTCGCGGCCGACGCTGACGACGCGGACCGTCGCGCCCCGCGCTTCCTTCAGCCGCAGGGCCTCTTCGACGGCGTACTCGTCGTAGGGGCTGACGACGAAGTTCAGCCCGTCCTCCGCGATGGTCTTCGTCTCATGCTGGATGCGGATGCGCGACTCGGTGTCGGGCACCCGTTTGACGAACACAAGAACGTTCATGGGTCGAACCTCTTCAGGACGAGCGAGCCGTTGGTCCCGCCGAAGCCGAACGAATTGGTGACGGCGTGGACGATCTCGGCCTGCCGGGCGACGTTGGGGACGTAATCGAGGTCGCATTCGGGGTCGGGGAACTCGTAGTTGATCGTCGGGGGCATCGTCTGGTGGAAGAGGGCCAGGGCCGTGATCCCTGTCTCGACCCCGCCGGCCGCGCCGAGCAGATGGCCGGTCATCGATTTCGTCGAGCTGACGGCCAGCCGGCGGGCCTCCGCGCCAAAGACGGTCTTGATGGCCAGGGTCTCGGTCTTGTCGTTGAGCTCGGTCGACGTGCCGTGGGCGTTGATGTACTGGACCTCGCCCGGCGCGATCCCGGCGTCTTCGATGGCCCGGCGCATGACCCGGATGGCCCCGTCGCCGTCGGGGGCCGGAGCGGCGACGTGATAGGCGTCGCTCGTCATGCCGTAGCCGACGACCTCGGCGTAGATCCTCGCCCCGCGCCGCTCGGCCCGCCCGATCTCCTCGAGGATGACGATGCCGGCGCCCTCGCCCATGACGAACCCGTCGCGCTTGGCGTCGAAGGGCCGGGAGGCGCGGGCCGGGTCGTCGTTCCGCTCCGAGAGGGCCTTGATGGAGGTGAACCCGGCCAGCGAAAGGGGCGTCAGGGGCGCCTCGGCCCCGCCGCAGATCATGATGTCGGCGTCGCCGCGGGCGATGATCCGGAAGGAGTCGCCGATCGCGTGCGTGCCGGTGCTGCAGGCCGTGACGTTGGCGCAGTTGGGGCCCTTGGCCCCGTAGCGGATCGAGATCTGCCCCGAGGCCTCGTTGATGATCGTCTGGATGAGGAAGAAGGGCGAGACCCGGTCCGGACCCTTCTCGAGCAGGACCTTGAAGTTCTCCTCGATCGAGCCCAGGCCGCCGATGCCCGAGCCGACATAGGCGCCGGCCCGGTCGCTCCGGAGCTCGTCCCGGTCGAGGCCCGAGTCGGCGACGGCCAGGTCGGCCGCGGCCATGGCGAAGCGGGCGAAGAGGTCCATCTTGCGGACCTCCTTCCGGTCGATGAAGACGAGGGGATCGAAGTCCTTGACCTCGCCGCCGAACCGGGTCGAGTAACGGGAGACGTCGAAGCGGGTCAGGGGGGCGATGCCGTTCTCGCCGCGGACGAGGGCGGCCCAGTTCTTGTCCGTCCCCGTGCCGAGCGGCGAGACGAGCCCGATGCCCGTGACAACGACGCGCCGTTCGGTGAAACTACGCCTGCTCATGGATCGAACGAAAGAAAGACGGCAGACCGGAGGGGGGCTATTTCGCGTGCCCCACGATATAGTCGAGGGCCTTGCCGACCGTGGTCAGCTTCTCGGCCTGATCGTCGGGGATGTCCAGCCCGAACTCGTCCTCCAGGGCCATGACGAGCTCGACCGTGTCGAGGGAGTCGGCCCCGAGATCATCGATGAAGGACGCGTCCTCGGTGACCTGCTCCTCGCTGATGCTCAGCTTGTCGGAAACGATCGCCCGGACCTTCTTGAGGAGTTCGTCTCTTTGCATGATGTCCTCCTTGCGGGATTCTTTATCAATGATGGCGGAACCGCCTACATATACATGCCGCCGTTCACGCTGACCACCTGGCCCGTGATATAGGCAGCGTCCTCGGAGAGCAGGAATTTTACCGCATTTGCCACGTCTTTGGGAAGCCCGAATTTTTTGAGGGGGATGATCCCGAGATAGGCCGACTTGACCTCCTCGGGCAGGGCGTCGGTCATGGCCGTCGCAATGAAGCCCGGGGCGACGGCGTTGACGGTGATCCCCCGGGCCCCGACCTCCCGGGCCAGCGACTTGGCGAACGCCACCATCCCGCCTTTGGAGGCCGCGTAATTGGCCTGGCCGGCGTTGCCCATGAGCCCGGCGACCGAGGCGATGTTGACGATCCGGCCGTAGCGGGCCGCGACCATCGTCCGCAGGACGGCCTTGGAGAAATTGAACGTCCCCTTGAGGTTGACCCGGAGGACGGCGTCCCAGTCCTCCTCCTTCATGCGCAGGAGCAGGCCGTCCCGGGTGATGCCGGCGTTGTTGACCAGGTGGTCGATGCGCTTGTGGGCGGCGACGACGGCCGCGACCGTCCGCTCGACGGCGGCCGTGTCGGTGACGTCGACCTCCCGGGCCTCGGCCCGGCCGCCGGCCGCGGCGATCGACCGGGCCACGGCCTCGAGCTTCTCCCGCTGGACGTCGGCGCAGACGACGGTCGCTCCCTCTTCGGCGAGGTCGCGGGCGATGACCTCGCCGATCCCCTGGGAGGCGCCGGTGACGATCGAGACCCGTCCTTCGAACCGTTTCATGCCTCGACTCCTTTGAGGTCCCGCTGGTAGCGCGCGAGCTCGCCCCGGATCTTCTCCTGGACGCGGCCGGCGACGAACTCCCTGGCCCGCTGCACGGCGCTCCGAACGGCGGCCGGGTTGGACCGGCCGTGGCCGATGATGACGACGCCGCCGACGCCGAGGAGCTGGGCCCCGCCGTACTCGGTGTAGTCGATCTTCTTGAAAAGCCGCTTGAGATGCCGCTTCATGAGCAGGTAGCCGAGCTTGGCGAAGAGGCTCTTGGTGATCTCGTGTTTGGCCATGGAGAGGACGCTCTGGACGACGCCCTCGGAGGCCTTGAGGGCGACGTTGCCGGTGAAGCCGTCGCTGACGATGACGTCGGCCGCCCCCGAGAACAGCTCCTTGGCCTCGACGTTGCCGGTGAAGCGCAGGGGCGCGCCCTGAAGGCGGTCGAAGGCCTCCTTGACGAGGTCGTTGCCCTTGCCCTTCTCCTCACCGATGCTCATCAGGCCGATCCGGGGCTCTTTCAGGCCGACGACGGCCTCCATGAAGACCTTGCCCATGAGGGCGAACTGGACGAGGTTGTGGGGCTGGCAGTTGGCGTTGGCCCCGACGTCGAGGAGCAGGGTCTGGCCCGACTCCCCGGGAATGAGCAGGGCCAGGGCCGGACGGTCGACGCCCGGGAGGGAGCCGAGGACGTCGCGGGTGATATAGACGACCGCCCCGGTGTTGCCCATGCTGACGAACGCGTCGGCCCGGCCGTCCTTGACGAGCTGGGCCCCGACGCGGATCGACGAGGCTTTTTTCCTGCGGAACGCGAGGAGGCCGTCGCCCATGCCGATCTCCTCCGGGGCGTTGATGACGGCGGCCCGGTCGGCCCGGAGGCCGCACCGGCCGATCTCGCGGCGGATGGGTGCTTCGCGGCCGACGAGAAGGACGTCGACCCCGAAATCCTCGGCGGCGCGCAGGGCCCCGGGCACGGTGGCTTTCGGGCCGACATCGCCCCCCATCGCGTCGACGGCGATCCGCATGGACGCCGCCCGGATCAGTCTTCGGTCCCTTCCGTCACCTGCCGTCCCTTGTAGTACCCGCATTCCGGGCAGGCCCGGTGCGGCAGCTTGGGATTGCCGCACTTGGGGCAGACGGAGAAGGTCGGAAGGGTCAGGCCGTCGTGGGAACGGCGTTTGCCTTTGCGCGTCGGGGAGTGTCGTCTTTTAGGATTCGGCATTTAGCTTTTGTCTCTCACGTTGAATTTGAGCCGGTTCAGGCCCGTCTCCGGCTCTTTGACCAGGCAGGAGCACTTGGCCTCGCGGATGATCTCGCCGCACACGGCGCAGATGCCCTCGCAATCCGGCCGGCACAGCGGCTTGGCCGGGAAGGTCAGATTGAGCTGCTCGAGGACGACGGCCCGGAGGTCGAGCTGGCGCCCCGTGTAGTACATCTGGTCGATCTTCTCGTCGGACAGCTCCTCCGACAGGGCGTCGAGCTCCTCGGGGAGATAGACGAGGTCGAAGCGGCTGGCCACGGGGAACTCGAACGGGGTCAGGCACCGCGAGCAGACGAAGCTCAGCCGGGCCGTGACCTGGCCCTGGACGAAGATCTCCTCGCCGACGAGCCGCACGGTCAGGTCGGCGCGGGCCGGCTCGAGGAACACGGCGTTCTCCTCGACGAGGTCCAGGCTGACGAACTCGAAATCCCGGGCCAGGCGCAGCCCTTCCGCCGGCAGCCGGTCGATATCGATGATCAGGCTCGTGTCCAAGTGTTTGTCCCTCGCGAAAATCCGCTTTATTATACCAACTGACCCCCGGTTGTCAAATGAGTATAATACCCCCATGGGCGGCTACAACACCCGCGTCGAGTACCGGGGGGATTCCTACATCGTCCAGACCCAGGACAAGGGGCTCGCGGCCCAGTACATCGAATCGCTGATCTACAAGTCGGGCCAGCTGCTGGCCTCGAAACGGGCCTTCTACACGGGCTTCCTGGGCGCGCCCGACCTCAAGGACCGCGTCGAGCGGATGATGGAGGAGCAGCACAAGGCGATCCTCGGCCAGATCGTCGAAGGCAGGTTCGCCTGAGCCCGAAACGACTCGTTCTCGTCGACGGGAACTCCCTCTTCTACCGCTCCTATTACGCCATCCGCGGCCTGACCAACTCGAAGGGCGAGCCGACGGGGGCCGTCTACGGCTTCCTCAGCTCCCTGCGCAAGCTCCTGGATCGGGAGAAGCCGGACTATCTCGGGGTCGTCTTCGACGTCAAGGGCCCGACCGTGCGCCACGAGGAGTACGACAAGTACAAGGCCCAGCGCAAGCCCATGCCGGACGACCTGGCCGCCCAGATGCCGGTCCTCAAGGACGTCCTCCGGGCCCTGAACATCGCCACGGCCGAGTTCCCCAAGTACGAGGCCGACGACGTCATCGCCTCCCTGGCCGCCCAGGCGGCCGGGAAGGACATCCGGACGGTCGTCGTCACCACCGACAAGGACCTGCTCCAGCTCGTCGACGAGCGAACCTCCCTCTGGAACCCCTCGAAAGAGGTCCTGATCGAGGCGGGCGGGGTCAAAGACTTCTTCGGCGTCGAGGCCAAGGCGGTCGTCGACGTCCTGGCCCTCTGGGGGGACCCCTCGGACAACGTCCCCGGCGTTCCCGGCATCGGCGAGAAGACGGCCAAGTCCCTGGTCGAGGAGTTCGGCTCCGTCGACGCGCTCCTGGCCAACCTGGACAAGGTCGGGAACCCCCGGCTCCGGGAGAAGCTCAAGGCCCCGGAGAACCGGGACCTCCTCGAGCTCAGCCGGCGGCTGGTCACGGTCTGCCGCGACCTCGCGGTCGAGCTCGATCTCGACCGCTACAGCCTGCGGCCGCCGAATGAAGAGGAGACGGTCCGGCTTTTCGGCGAGCTCGAGTTCTCATCTCTCCTCCCCGACTTCCTGAGAGCGGCCCGCCCGAAGGCCCGCAGCTGCCGGACGATCACCGACGAAGCCGAGCTCGCGGCCCTCGCCGCCCGGATCGCCCGGGCCCGGGCCGTGGCCATCGACACCGAGACCGACAGTCCCGCGCCCACCCGGGCCCGTCTCGTCGGCCTATCGTTCGCGCTCCAGCCGGGCGAGGCCTTCTACGTCCCCGTCGGGCACGACTACTTGGGCGCGCCGGCCCAGATCCCGAAAGCGCGGGCTCTCGAGATCCTCCGCCCGGTCATCGAGAACGACGGCGTGGCCAAGACCGGCCAGAACATCAAGTTCGACCTCATCGTTCTCACGCGGGAGGGCATCCGCCTCTCCGGCGTCGACCGGGACACAATGGTCCTGTCCTATCTGCTCGAGCCGAACTGGGGCCGCCACAACCTCGACCGGCTGGCCCTTCATTACCTGCGGGAGCCGAAGATCCCGTACGAGGCGGTCGCCGGCAAGGGCAAGAACGAGCTGACCATGGACAAGGTCCCGATCGAGCGGGCCGCTCCCTACGCCTGCGAGGACGCGGCCCTGGTCTGGGAGCTCGGGACGGTCCTGTGGGACAGCGCCGCGGCCCGGAAGCTCGACCGGCTCTACAGGGAGATCGAGCAACCCCTTATCGGCCTCCTGGCCCGGATGGAGATCGACGGGGTCCGGGTCGATCCCGCCGTCCTCAAGGCGATGTCCAAGGAGCTCGAGGGCGAGACCGGCCGGCTCGAGAAGGAGATCTACGCCCTGGCCGGCTGCACGTTCAACATCAACTCGCCGCGCCAGCTGGCCGATATCCTCTTCCACAAGCTGGGGCTCCAGCCGACGCGCCGGACCCGGGTGACCAAGGGCTTCTCGACGTCGATCGACATCCTCGAGGACCTGGCCGAGACCCAGCCGCTGGCCCGCCTCGTCCTCGAGTTCCGACAGATGACCAAGCTCAAGTCCACCTACGCCGACGCCCTGCCTGCCCTCATCAACCCGGAGACGGGCCGCATCCATACGTCCTACAACCAGACCGTGGCCAGCACCGGCCGGCTGTCCTCGAGCGAGCCGAACCTGCAGAACATCCCGGCCCGCGGGCCCTGGGGCGTCCGCTTCCGCCGGGCTTTCGTCCCGGACAAGGGGCACCTTCTCCTCGCCGCGGACTACTCCCAGATCGAGCTCCGCGTCCTGGCCCATCTCTCGGAGGACAAGGCCCTGCTCGAGACCTTCCTCGAGGACCGGGACGTCCACGAGGAGACGGCCCGGCTGGTTTTCGGCGACGACCGGAGCGACGAGGCCCGGCGGCGGGCCAAGATCATCAATTTCAGCATCATCTACGGAACGTCGGCCTTCTCCCTGGCCCGGGAGCTCGGGACGTCGTCGGGCGAGGCCCAGAAATTCATCGACCGCTACTTCGCCGAACGGCCGCAGGTCCGGGAGTACCTCGACCGGATCGTCGAGGAGGCCCGGGAGAAGGGCTTCTCGGAGACGATCTTCGGCCGCCAGCGCCAGGTGCCCGAGCTCCGCGCCCCCGACCGGAACCTCCAGCAGGCCGGCCGGCGGATCGCCCTCAACAACCCCATCCAGGGCTCCGCGGCCGACATCATCAAGGTGGCTATGCTCCGGGCCGCTGAAGCTTTAAAGGCGAAAAAGCTCGAGACGCGGATGATCCTGCAGGTCCACGACGAGCTCGTCTTCGAGGTCCCGGAAAAGGAGCAGGCCGTCGTCGGCCCGCTCGTCGCGGAGGCGATGGAGGGCGCGGCGACGCTCCGCGTCCCGCTCAAGGTGCGGATCGGGATCGGCCCGAACTGGGCTGACGCAAAATAGGGCTAGCCTTCTCCCCTGCCGGGTTCCCTCTCAAGGCGGCGAGAGGATTTGCCTCGATGATCCCCGTAGCGGAGGGGGGCCCGCAGGGCGGGGGAACCGTCGGGACTGGTTCCCAGGGGGTCCGGGGAGCGGGAGGCAAGTCCCGAGCAAAGCCGGAGAGAGGGATCTCCCGGCGTCGGGAGAAGCTCCGCTTTTATAGCATCTTGTAGAAGGCTCGGTACTTCTTGTAGATCACGCCGCCGATGCGCTCCATCTCGGCCCGGACCTTGACGTTGGCCTCCATCTCGTGGTGGGTGTCCATCATCTCGATGCCGGCTTCGTAGGCGCCGATGATGATCTTCGTGCCCATCAGGACGTCGAGGCCCTGGCCGCGGTACGGCTCCTTGATGGCCCCGAGCAGGAGGTCGAGCTGTTTCGTCTTGCGGGCCGCCCGCAGGATGTAGAAGATCCCGAAGGGGAGCAGGCGCCCCCGGGCCTTGCGAATGCCCTCGGACATGTCCGGCATGGCGATGACGAAGGCCAGGACCTCGTCGCCCTTCTTGACGACCTTGACGAAGCGCGGGTCGAGGAGGGGGAGGTAGCGCTTGGCCAGGTCGTCCATCTCCTTTTCCTCGAGCGGGGCGAAGCCGTAGATGTTCCCGGCCATGTAGCACTCGTTCATCAGGGACAGGACCGGCCGGATCCAGGGCTTGATCTCCTTGCGCGACTTGAACTCCAGGAGCTCGTAGGTGCCGCGCTTCATGGCCCGCTCGAAGATCTTCTTGTAGAACTCCGGCGGCTCCTTGGGCACGGCGATCTTGTAGACGAACCAGTCGATGTCCTTGGCGTAGCCGTCCTCTCCGAGGAACTTCGGCATCCACTCGAAGTTGTAGTACGTGGCGATCGTGGCGTGGTGCTCGAAGCCCTCGATGAGGAAGCCCTCGGGGTCCTGGTCCGAGAAGCCGTAGGGCCCGACGATCTTGGTCATGCCCTTGGCCCGGGCCCAGCCCTCGACGGCCCGGAGCAGGGCCGTGAAGGCCTCCTTGTCCTCATAGACCTCGAAGTAGCCGAAGCGGGCCGTCCGCTCGTTCCGGTGCTCGTTGAAACGGTGGTTGATGATGCCCATGATCCGGCCGACGGGGCGGCCGTCCCGGCGGGCCAGGAGGAGCGTCGTGTCGCAGTAGCCGAAGGCCTTGTTCTTGTCCTTGTCGAAGTACTTCCGGTCGTCCATGAAGATGGGGTGCACCCAGTTCTTGTGGCCGGCGTGGATCCTCTCCGGCAGATAGATGAACGCCTTCAGGTCCCTGCGGGTTTTGACCTCGCGGATGTCGATCGCCATGGTCTCACCTCGTCCACCCTTATCCCACTTTCAGCGCCAAAATGCAACGGAATTCTCGCTCTGGAAATCCCTGTTCAAAAGCTGAGGACGGGGTGTGGAAATCCTTGACAGCCCCCGGACCCGACACTATACTAGGCCTTCTCAATTAAGGAAGGCAGTTCGTCCCCATGAACGTCGAAACAACCGTCCTCCTCACGATCCTCGTCCCCATCCTCGGCTCCCTCGCGGTGCCCTTGGCCGCCCTCGCGGGCCGGCGCGTCCGCTCGATCTGGGCCGTCCTGGTGAGCGGCGCGACCGCGGTCTTGCCGCTGACCCTCCTGCCCTTCGCTCTCCGGGGAGGGGAGCAGGTCATCCGCAAGACCCTGACCCTGGGCTTCGACTTCATCCTGGTCGTCGATCCCCTGTCGGTCTTCATGGCCTCGGTCTCCTCCTTCGTCGGGTTCCTCATCGTCGTCTACTCCCTGGGCTACATCCACAAGGAGGAGAACCAGAGCGAGTACTACCTGATGGTGGTGCTCTTCATCGGCGCGATGATGGGCCTCGTCTTCTCCGGCAATCTCGTCTTCCTCTACCTCTTCTGGGAGATCATCGCCATCGCCTGCTGGCGCCTGATCGGCTTCTACCGGGCCCCCGACCACGTCCGCAAGGCCGACAAGGCCTTCCTCTTGACCTTCTTCGGCGCCGTGGTCATGCTGCTCGGCTTCATCCAAATCTACGGCCTCACCAACACCTTCGACATCACGGCCATGCGCGGGACGCTCGTCCCCGGGACGGCCGTCCTGCTCATCCTCTTCGGCATGTTCTCGAAATCGGCCACCGTGCCCCTGCACACCTGGCTGCCCGACGCCGGCGTCGCGCCGACCACGGTCACGGCCCTGCTCCACGCCGCCGTCCTGGTCAAGATCGGCGTTTACGCCTTCGCCCGGCTCTTCATCTATACCTTCCGCCTGCCCGACGGCTGGCAGCAGGCCCTGCCGATCATCGTCATGGTCTCGGCCCTGGTCGCGGCCGGGGCGGCGGCGGTCGAGAACGACCTCAAGAGGATCCTGGCCTATTCGACCGTCAGCCAGATCGGCTACATCTTCCTCGGCTTCACGGCCATGAACGCGGCCGGGGTCTCCGGGTCGCTCCTGTTCATCCTCATGCACGGGCTGGCCAAGGCCGGGCTCTTCCTCTGCGCCGGCATCGTCATCCACGCCGTCCACACCAAGGACATCCGCGAGATGGGCGGCCTGATCAAGACCATGCCCGTCACGGCCGTGGCCTTCCTCGTCTGCGCCTTCTCCGTCATCGGCATCCCGCCCTTCGGCGGGTTCTTCTCGAAGTTCCTGGTCATCCTCGGCACCGTCCAGGCCGGCCACACGTGGGTCGCGGCCCTGGCCCTGTTCACGGCCGTGCTGACCATGTATTACCTCCTCAAGGTCTTCTCGATGGTCTTCCTGGGTGAGGCCAAGCATCCGGCCCCCGAGGGGACCCACTCCATGGTCTACGTCGTCGCCGTCCTGGCCGTCCTCAGCCTGGCGGCCGGGCTCCTCGTCGCTTTCCCGATGAAGCTCGCGAACATCGCGACGACGCAGATGAGTTGGTGGCTCCGATGACGCCCAAAATGCTCCTTCTCCCGATCCTCCTGCCGGCCGTCCTCTCCGTCGTCCTGCTCCTCCTGCCGCGGACGCTCCGGCTCCTCCGCGACGCCCTGGCCGTCCTCGGCGCGGGCGTCCTCCTTTATTACGCCTTCGTGTTCTTCGCGCTGAAGGACCTCCGCTACGCCGTGCCCTGGCTCGGCCTGGGCATCGACTTCGACCTCCGCCTCTATCACTTCTCGGCCTTCATCCTCCTCGCCCTGGCCGGCTTCCTCCTCCTCATCGCGCTCTACACCACGGTCAAGATGAAGGACGCGCCGCGGGGCCGGGAGTTCATGGCCTATCTCTTCCTGACCGCGGCCTTCGCCAACGGCGCCGCCCTGGCCAACAACTTCGTGCCCCTCCTCTTCTTTTGGGAGGGGCTGCTCGTCACCCTCTACACGATGATCACGATCGGCGGGCGGCCGCTCTCCGGCCGGACCGCCGTCAAGGCTCTGCTCATCAGCGGCTTCTGCGACTTCTCGATGATCCTCGGCATCGGCCTCCTCTGGGCCGTCTCCGGCACGGCGACGATGTCGGAGATCTCGGTCGCGCCGACCGGCCTGGCCGCCGCGGCCTTCGTGCTGATGATGGTCGGGGCCGCGGGCAAGGCCGGGGCCATGCCCTTCCACACCTGGATCCCCGACGCCGCCGTCGACGCCCCGGTCGCCTTCATGGCCTTCCTGCCGGCCGCGTTCGAGAAGCTCCTGGGGATCTACCTCCTGGCCCGTGTCTCCCTCGACTTCTTCAAGATCGAGCCGGGCAGCGCGATGTCGATCCTGCTCATGACCGTCGGCGCCGTGACCATCGTCCTGGCGGTCCTCATGGCCCTCGTCCAGAAGGACCTCAAGCGGCTCTTGTCCTATCACGCCGTCAGCCAGGTCGGTTACATGGTGCTCGGCATCGGCACGGCCATCCCGGTCGGCATCGCCGGCGGCATCTTCCACATGATCAACCACGCCATGTACAAGAGCGGCCTGTTCCTGAGCGCCGGGTCGGTCGAGCACCGGGCCGGCACGACCGAGCTCAAGAAGCTCGGCGGCCTGGCCCGCGAGATGCCCTGGACGGCCTTCGGCTTCACCGTTTGCGCCCTGGCCATCTCGGGCGTCTGGCCGCTCAACGGCTTCGTCTCCAAGGAGATGGTCTTCCATGGCGCCCTCGAGACCGGATATACGGTCTTCGCCGTCGCCGCCTGGATCGGGGCCATCTTCACCTTCGCCTCGTTCCTCAAGGCCGGCCACTCCGTCTTCTTCGGCGAGCGGACGCGCGAGCGCCCCGAGGTCCGCGAGAGCCCGGCCCCGATCGTCATCCCGATCCTGGCCCTCGCCGCTCTCTGCATCCTGTTCGGCGTCTATAACAAACTGCCCCTGACCCGGTTCATCACGCCGATCGTGGCGCCGCACGCCGAGGCTGGGGCGCATCTCGACTTCACGAGCCACGCCCTCGACGTCTTCAACGTCGTCGCGGGGATCTCCATCGCCTGCCTCATCCTGGCCTTCCTCATCCACCGCCACGGCTTCCTCAAGGGCGGCCGCAAGGCCTATCTGGCGTCCGAGCCGTTCCACAACCTGCCCGGCATCCACCAGGCCTACGACCTGGCCGAGAAGCGGGTCTTCGATCCGTACGAGCAGGGCGTCAAGGTCCTCCAGGGGCTCGCGACGGTCCTGTTCAAGGCCGTCGACCGGCCCATCGATTTCGTCTACGAGAAGATCGTCACCGCGACCGGCGAGAAATTCACCGGCATCCTGAAGAAAGCCCACAACGGGCACTACGCGAACTACCTGGCCTGGTGCCTGGCCGGCCTGATCATCCTGGCCGGCGTCATCGGCCTGCTCGCGAAGTGAGAGAGGAGGAGAGTTGATCATTCTCTTCGTCGTCCTACCGCTCATCGTGGCGGGCCTGCTCCCCCTCGCCGGCAAGGTCTCGCGGCGCGTCCTGCCCGACCTGCTGGCCAACGCGACCCTCCTCTTCCTCCTCGTCTACGCCGCGGTCGCCGGGCGGGCCCTGATCGCGGGCGGCCCCGTCCTGAAGCAGTCCTTCTGGCTCGGCGAGGCCGTCGGGATCCGGCTGGCCCTGGACGGGCTCAGCCTGCTCATGCTCGTCGTCGTGGCCCTGGTCGGCCTGGCGGCCAGCCTCTTCTCCATCGACTACATGGAGCATTACGGGGCCAAGGGGAATTACTACGCCCTGTACCTGGTCATGATGGCCGGCATGAACGGCCTGGTGCTGGCGACCGACCTCTTCAGCCTGTACGTCTTCCTGGAGGTGGCCGCCGTCGCCTCGTACGCCCTGGTCGCCTACGGCCTCGGGCACGACGAGCTCGAGGCCGCCTTCAAGTACCTCATGCTCTCGGTCGTGGCCTCGGCCTTCCTGGTCGCCGGGATCGCCGTCATCTTCGGCCTGACCGGCGCCCTCGACTTCGCCGCCGTGGCCTCGGGCCTCCGCGAGCTCAACGCCGGGCCGGTCCTCGGGATCGCCGCGGCCCTCTTCCTCCTGGGCTTCGGCCTCAAGGCCGCCCTCGTCCCTTTCCACGCCTGGCTCCCGGACGCCCACCCGTCGGCCCCGGCGCCGATCTCGGCCGTCCTGTCCGGCCTGCTCATCAAGGTCTCCGGCGTCTACGCCCTGACCCGCGTCTTCCTCAACGTCTTCGGCCTGACGCCGGCCCTGTCGACGGTCCTGCTCTGGCTCGGCGCGGTGTCGATGGTCGTGGCCGCTCTCTTGGCCCTCGGCCAGAAGGACATGAAGCGGATGCTGGCCTACTCGTCGATCAGCCAGGTCGGCTACATCGTCCTGGGGATCGGCATCGGCACGCCCCTCGGCATCGCCGGCGGGCTCTTCCACCTGTTCAACCACGCCCTGGCCAAGGGCCTCCTCTTCTTGACCAGCGGCTCGGTCCAGCAGGCGACGGGCACCCGCGACCTCGACGAGATGGGCGGCCTGGCCAAGCGCATGCCGGTCACCGCCGCGACCCACCTCATCGGGGCCCTGTCGATCTCCGGCGTGCCGCCGCTCAACGGCTTCTGGTCGAAGCTGATCATCATCGTGGCCCTGGTCCAGGCCGGGCACCCCGTGTTCGCCGTCGTCGCCGTCCTGGCCTCGGTCCTGACCCTTTGGTACTACCTCCTCATCCAGCGGAAGGCCTTCTTCGGGAAGCTCAACGAGAAGTGGGCCGCCGTCAAGGAAGCGCCCTTCTGGATGACCGCCGCCACCGTCCTCCTGGCCCTGCTCTGCCTGGGGATCGGCATCCTCTTCGCGTCGACCGTCACGACCTGGGTCCAGCCCGCCGCCGACGTCCTGGCGGACGGGATCCACGCCGTCGCCGGATCGTGGGGATTTTAGATGATCCTGCAAACAGCCCTTCTCATCGGTTTGGTGCTCTTCTCGGTCCTGGCCATCGCCCTCCGGGACCTGCTCAAGTCGGCCATCTCGCTGGCCGTGGCCAGCCTGCTCCTGGGGATCGTCTTCTTCCGCATGGGCGCGCCCTACGCCGGGGTCTTCGAGATCTCCGTCGTCGCCGGGCTGATCACGGTCCTGTTCATCCTGACCATCGCCCTGACCAAGTCGGGCGAGGAGGTCCGCGAGTCGAAGCTGGCCAACGTCGTCTTCCCGGTCGTCTTCGTCGCCTTCCTGGTCATCGACGCCCTGGTCATGAAGGAGCTCGTCGGGAAGGTCCCGGCCCTGGCCTCGGGGGCCGAGGCGCCGACCTTCGGCGAGGCCCTCTGGAAGGGGCGGACCCTGGACCTCATCGGGCAGATCGCGGTCATCCTGGCCGGCGTCTTCGCCGTCCTGGCCCTGTTCCGCAAGAGGGACAAACATGAGTAACACCTGGTATCTCTATCTCTTCTTCGCGGCCGCCCTCGTCGGCGCCGGCCTGCTCGGCCTGCTGGGCAAGCGCAACCTCATCAAGCTCTTCATCGCCATCGAGGTCATCGGCAAGGGCATCAGCCTGCTGCTCCTCTCGACCGGCCTGGCCAAGGCCAGCCTCCTGACGGCGCAGGCCCTGGTCGTCACCTACATCGTCATCGAGGTCAGCCTGGTGGCCACCGCGCTGGCCCTGATCATCAACATCTACCGCCACAAGAGATCCCTGGACGTCCGCGGCCTGGCCAATCTGAAAGGGTAAGCCATGACAGGAATCGGCATCCTCCTCTCCCCGCCCATCGCCTTCTTCTTTTTTCTGGCGGCCGCCTTCGGCCTCTACGCGCTGGGCCGCGGCATGGCCCCCAAGCTGACCAGGACCGGCGGCAAGCTCACGACCTACGCCTGCGGGGAGGACATCCCCGGGGTCAAGATCCAGTTCGGCTATCGCCTCTTCTTCTTCATCGCCCTCTTCTTCACCATGATGCACGTCGCGGCGCTCGTCATCGCCACCGTGCCGTCGGGCAAGATCGTCTTCTTCGCCCTCTTCTACCTGGTCATGATCGCCCTGTCGCTCACGGCCCTGGTCACAAGGAGTTAACATGCTCGATAAACTCGCCCGCTGGTCCAGGATCAAGTCGCCCTGGATCCTGCACCTCAATTCGGGCGCCTGCAACGCCTGCGATATCGAGATCGTCGACGCGCTCACGCCGCGCTTCGACGTCGAGCGCTTCGGCATCATCCTCCGGGCGACGCCGCGCCACGCCGACGTCATCATCGCCACGGGACCGGTCACGCGGCAGATGAAGGACCGGATCATCCGGATCTATGAACAGACCCCCAACCCCAAGTTCGTCATCGCCGTGGGCGCCTGCGCCATGGCCGGCTGCGTCTACCGCGGGGCGTATAACGTCATGGGCGGCCTCGACCAGGTCATCCCGGTCGACATGTACGTGCCCGGCTGCCCGGCCCGCCCCGACGCCATCATCGACGGCGTCGTCAAGCTGCTCGGGAAACTCTAGGATCGAGGAGTCGCCATGACAGACGCCGAACTCATCGCCAAGCTCCAGGCGGACCTGGGAGGCCGGATCGAGATCGACAATCCGGGGCCGCGCCGGCTCTTCCTGAAGATCGCCGCTCCGGACCTCGTCCCCGTCGTGACCCGGCTCCGGGACGCCTTCGGGGTCGTCTTTCTCTCGACGATCAGCGGCCTCGACCTCGGGGCGACCTTCGAGATCATCTACCACTTCTCCACGCCCACCCAGGACCTCAACGTCCGGACCGAGGTCCCGCGGGAGGCCCCCCGGGTCGCCTCGATCACCCCCCTGATCCCGGGGGCCATCCTCTACGAGCGCGAGATCCAGGACATGTTCGGGATCGTCGTCGAGGGCATCCCCGACGGGCGCCCCCTGCTGCTGCCGGACGACTGGCCCGCGGGCCAGTTCCCCCTGCGCAAGGACTGGCATTATGACCGGCCCGTCGAAGTCATCCCCGGAGGCGAATCATGAGCTTCAACATCCCCATCGGCCCCCAGCACCCGGCGCTCAAGGAGCCGATCAGCCTCCGCATGACGATCGAGGGCGAGGTCATCACCGACGCCGACATCCGCCTCGGCTACAACCACCGCGGCATCGAGAAGCTGGCCGAGGAGCGCAACTGGATCCAGAACATCTACCTGATGGAGCGCATCTGCGGCATCTGCTCGCATTCCCACGCCACCTGCTACGTCCAGGCCGTCGAGCGCCTCATGGAGATCGCGCCGCCCAAGCGGGGCATGTACATCCGCTACCTCGTCTCCGAGCTCGAGCGCATCCACAGCCATCTCCTCTGGCTGGGCGTGGCCGGGCACGAGGCCGGCTTCGATTCCTTCTTCATGTACGTCTGGCGCGACCGCGAGATCGTCATGGACCTCCTGGAGATGGTCTCCGGCAACCGCGTCCACTACGCCATCAATACCGTCGGCGGGGTCCGGCGCGACCTCGACGAGACCCAGAAGGCCCGGATCCTCGACGGCATCGCGACACTCCGCAAGCGCAGCGAGTACTACCTCCATATCGGCGCCAACGAGCCGAGCTTCGTGGCCCGCATCGCCGGCGTCGGCCTCCTGCCCAAAGAACAGGCCGTGGCCCTCTGCGCCGTCGGCCCGACGGCCCGGGCCTCGGGCTGGGACCGTGACGTCCGCAAGGAGGACCCCTACGCCGTCTACGACGAGCTCGAATGGCAGGTCGCCACGGCCGACACCTGCGACGTCCTCGGCCGGGTCGTCGTCCGCATCAAGGAGCTCCTCGAGTCCTACAACATGATCGAGCAGATGATCAAGAAGCTGCCCGCCGGCGACATCGCCGTCAGGGCGCCGCGCAAGGCCAAGCCCGGCGAGACCGTCAGCCGCTACGAGGCTCCCCGCGGCGAGAACATCCATTACATCAAGGCCAACGGGACGGAGAAACCGGAGCGGCTCAAGGTCCGCGCCCCGACGCTCGGCAACTACGCGGCCACCGTGTTCATGCTCAAGAAGGGCTTCGTCGCCGACATCCCGCTGATCTTCGCCGCCATTGACCCGTGCATCTGCTGCGCGGAGCGGGTCGTGACGCTGGTCGACGGCCGCAGCGGCGCGAGCTCGCTCGTCTCCCTGAGCGACCTGCGCCGGCGGGCCCTCGACCGGCCCGCGAACGCCCTGGTGAAAGGCAAAGCCGAATGGCCGTTCTGAGAACCCTCCTCTACCTCCTCGTCTATCCGGGCCTTCTCTTCCTGTTCGTCTACGGGACCTTCTCCGAGTGGTACGACCGCAAGGTCTACGCCCGGCTCCAGAACCGGATGGGCCCGACCCACACCGGACGCTTCGGCCTCCTCCAGCCCGTGGCCGATTTCTTCAAGCTCATGGCCAAGGAGGACGTCGTCCCCGACGCCGCCGACAAGGGCCTCTTCAACGCCCTGCCGGCCTTCGGCCTGGCCGTCGTCGCGACGTCCGGCCTGCTCCTGCCGGTCTGGAACTTCAGTCTCGCCGCCCCCGGCTGGACCTCCTTCTCCGGGGACATCATCGTCATGCTCTATCTCTTGTCCCTGCCGACGCTCGTCCTGTTCCTCGCCGCCTGGTCCTCGACCAATCTCTTCTCGACGATCGGCGGGGCCCGCGTCCTGACGATGCTCTTCGGCTACGAGGTGCCCCTCTTCCTGGCCGTCCTCAGCCCGGCCGTCCTGGCCGGCTCGTGGCGCCTGGCCGAGATCGCGGCCTTCTACCAGCAGCGCCCGGCCCTGCTCCTCGTCAACGTCCTCGGTTTTCTCGTCGCCCTCGTCGCCGTGCAGGCGAAGCTCGAGCGGACGCCCTTCGACATCCCCCACGCCGAGACCGAGATCGTCGGCGGCACCTTCACCGAGTACTCGGGCAAGAAGCTGGCCCTCTTCCGGCTCACCACCGACATCGAGATGGTCGTGGCCAGCGGCCTGCTGGCGACCGTCTTCCTCGGCGGCTTTCCCGGCGGGGCGCTCCTCGGCTTCGCCAGCTTCGTCATCAAGACGCTCTTCATCATCTTCCTGCTCTCCCTGATCCGGGCGCTGACGTCGCGGATCCGCATCGACCAGGTCGTCTCGTTCGCCTGGAGGGTCCTGGCCCCGCTGGCCGTCCTCCAGCTCCTGGCCACGATCCTCGTGAAGGGATTTTTGTCATGAGAATAGCCGCCTTTTTGCCCGAGCTTCTCCGCCATCTCTTCAAGAAGCCGGCGACCGTCGATTACCCCTTCAAGAAGATCGCCCTGCCGGAGGATTTCCGGGGCACGCCCTACCTCCAGCCGGAGCTCTGCATCGTCTGCAAGGCCTGCGAGCGGGACTGCCCGGCCGAAGCCATCGAGATCACGGCCGTGGGCGAGCCGGCCGAGAAACGCTTCAAGATGGTCATCCACAACGACCGCTGCATCCATTGCGCCCAATGCGTCGACGTCTGCCCGACGACGCCCAAGGCCATGCAGATGGACAGCCTCTTCGAGCTCGCGGCGGACGACCGCCACAAGCTGAAAAAGGACTGGGTCTACGTCCGGGCCGTCATCAAGCCCAAGGCGGCCGCCCCCGCGGCCCCCGCCGCTCCCGTCGCCGAACCCAAGGCCTAGTTCCCGCTCATAAAAGGGCCCTCCTCCGGCGAGCGGATGAGGGCTTTCCTTTTTTTCCCTGCTTTCCTCAGACCTTCTCGAGGGAGCGATCGGTGTTGCCTCTGCCCGCGATGTGGGGCCCTCCCGTTCATCCGAAACGGGTGGCCGGGGGATAGTCCTCGTCCGCCTGGAGGCGGAAGGGGTTCCCCACGGGGGGATGGGTGGAGCCGAAGCCGGACGAGGACGCCACCGGACAGGACCCGTTCGGGATGGGAGTCTTGGCCCCGCCGTTGCGGGAAGAGGCAATACCCTGAGCGAATCCGGAGAGACGGTCTTCCTAGATCTTCATCGGCATCAGGACGTAGATATTCGCGATGGCCTCTTCGGTCTCCGGCCGGAGGAGGACGGCGCTGTTCTCGTCCTTGAGCTCGAAGACGACCTTCTCCGACCCGATCGCGGTCAGGAAGTCCAGCAGGTACTGGGCGTTGAAGCCGATCTCGAGGTCCTGGCCCTTGTATTCGACCGCCAGGCGGTCGCGGGCCTCGCCGATCTCCGGGTTCGAGGAGAACAGGCGCAGCTTGTTCTTCTCGACGGTGAACTTGATGCCCTTGGACCGTTCCGCCGAGAGCAGCGCCACGCGCCGGATGGCCCCGGCCAGCTCCTCGCGGGAGATCGCCAGGCGCCCCGGGTTGTCCTTGGGGATGACGGCCTGGTAATTCGGGAACTTGCTTTCGATGATCCGCGAGATGAGCGTCCGCGGCCCGACCCTGAAAAAGAGGTTGTTCTCGTCGAGGTCGAACTCGACCGTTTCCTCCTCGAGCTTCCGGATCTCGCTCAGCGTCTTCTTGGCCACGATGACGCTGATCTCCTTTTCGAGCTTCAGGCCGTCCTCGGTCTTCTTGGTATAGGACAGCCGGTGCCCGTCGGTGCTGACCAGCTCGATCTGGCGGTTCTTGAGCGAAAGGAGCGCCCCGTTCAGGTAATAGCGCTGTTCCTGGGTGATGGCGTAAAAGACCCGGTCGATCATGTCTTTGACGCCCTGGAGGGGGAGCTTGATGCCCCGCTCGAACCGGGCGTCCGGGACCTGGGGGTAATCCTCCTTGACCAGGCAGAGGACCTTGAACTCGCTCTCCCCCGCCCGGATCTCGATCGTCTCGTCCTTGAGCTCGACCTCGACCGTCTGCCCGTCCGGCAGGGACTTGACGATCTCGAAGATCTTCTTGCCGTTGACCGTGATCGCCCCGGTCTTGGCGATGTCCGCCGCGAGATGGGTCCTCATCCCGACCTCGAGATCGGTCCCTGTCAGCTCGATCTCTTTCTCCCCGACGTTCATCAGGATGTTGGCCAGGATGGGCATCGTGTTCCGTTTCTCGACGATGCCCTGGAGGATCTGGAGTTCTTCGAGGAACGCTTCTTTGGCCAGTGAGAATTTCATGGCGTCACCTTTCGCTTTTTGACCTTTCTATCTTTATTATTTAATTCAGAACAAGACGGGAAATCAAGAAGAGCAATAAGAAAGACCTCTGGAAATGTGGGAATCGCGCCGAAGTCCCTGATTCTCCTCATTGGATGAAGGCCATCAGGCTGTTGATCTCTTTGTTGAATTCGGGGTCGTCGTTGCGGAGCTTCTCGATCTTGCGGACGCTGTGGATGACCGTGGTGTGGTGTTTTCCACCGAATTTCTTGCCGATCTCGGGGAGGGAGGACTTGGTCATCTCCTTGGCCAGGTACATGGCGATCTGGCGGGGGAAGGCGATCTTGGGCGAGTTGTTCTTGGACTTGAGCTGGGACGGCTTGATCTTGAACTTGTGGCAGATGAGCTTCTGGATCTTTTCCACAGTGACGATGGTCGTCGAGGAATCGAGCAGGCCGCGGAGGGCTTCCTTGGTCAGATCGAGGTCGATGCGCTCGCCTTTCAGCGAGGCGAAGGCGATGACCCGCCTGAGGTAGCCCTCGAGCTCGCGGATATTGCTCTGGACCTTGTCGGCGACATAGAGGGCGACGCTCTCGGGGAGGACGACCGCCTCCGATTCGGCTTTTTTCTTGAGGATGGCGATCCGGGTCTCGATGTCGGGGGGCTTCAGGTCGGCGATGAGCCCCCATTCGAAGCGGGACCGGAAGCGCTCCTCGAGATGGGGGATCTCCTTGGGCGGGCAGTCGCTGGAGATGACGATCTGCTTCTGGCTGTCATAAAGATGGTTGAAGGTGTGGAAAAACTCCTCTTTCGTCCGCTCCCGGCCGGCGAGGTAGTGGATATCGTCCATGAGCAACAGGTCGACGTTGCGGTATTTCTCGCGGAACTCCAGGACCTTGCCGTACTGGAGATGGTTGACGAGGTCGTTCATGAACTTCTCGGTCGTGACGTAGAGGATGCGGGCCCGGGGGTTCTGCTGGATCGAGAAGTGGCCGATGGCGTTCATGAGATGGGTCTTGCCGAGGCCGGCCCCGCCGTAGATGTAAAGCGGGTTGTACGATTTGGCCGGGTTCTTGGCCACCGCCGTGGCCGCGGCGTGGGCGAACTGGTTGCAGCTGCCAACGACGAAGTTCTCGAAGGTGTAATTGGGGTTGAGGTTGGGATTGACGGCCTGGCCGGGCTTCGTCTTCCGCTCTTCCGGCGAGCGGCGCATGAACGCGGTCGGCGTGTCCTCGTGGATGTAGCGGATATCGAGCGTCTTGCCGAAAAGATCGCGGGCGCAGTCGTTGATGACGGTCGAATAGTGGAACGACAGCCAGTCGCGGAAGTAAGCGTTGGGGACCTTGACGTAAAGGGTGTCCTGTTCGCGGCCGATGAAGGTCGTCGGATCGAACCAGGTCTCGAAGGAGTTGGGATCGATCTTGGTTTCGATGGCCCGGAGGATGTCGAGCCAAGGATTTTGATTATCTTTAGGTTCCATAGGGGCAGCCAATTTATCCACAGATTTTTCCACATCTGTGGAAAAGCCCCTCGGGAAGGTTCGGTGTCCGGGAGAGGCCCGGGAATCATAGCATTCCGGAGAGGCCATTTCAAGTTTTTTTTAGGGGAAAAAGGCCGGCCGGGCCGTCCCGGAGCGGGACGGGCGGGCGGCGGAGAAGGGCTGGCCGGGCGGCGCGAAAATCCATCAAAACGCTCGGAAATATCGGCCCGATGGCCCGGCCGGGGGGGGCCGAAAAAGGGGGCGTTTCGGGGCCCGGGCCGGGGCCCCGTCAGCGCCCGAGGAGGGTCCTGGCCTCGAGCGTCGGGGAGCCCAGAAGAAGGGGAAGGACCTTGGCCCGGATGCGGTCGGAAAGCTCCGAGAAGGCGAAATCGGCCGGCTTTTCGAGGTCGATGTAATCGTGTTCCTCGCGGAATTCGCGGCGATAGAGCGACTCCCCGTTCGCGGCGGAAAGGACCGAGAGCTCGAGGGTCATCGTCCAGCGGCGGACCTCGACGAGGCCGCGGCCTTCGGTCCGGAACGGACCGTCGAGCAGCGCTTTCTTGCGTTCCAGCGCCTTGCGGACCTCGGTGGTCAAGGCGACCTCGCCGGCGAGGACGATCGTCCGCTCGCCGCCGGAGGCCAGGGCGTCTCGCGGCGTCGCCAGCCGCCGGACCGGGCCGTCGAAGGCCCGGTCGAGCGCCTCGGCCAGGACGTCGCAAAGATCGCGACCGGCCGCGATGCCCGAGGGAGTCGAGGTCTCGCGGAATTCGGTCACGACGACGGCGTCGAAGGACCCGGCCGGGAGGGCGGTGACGCCGGGCATGTTGACCCGGACCTCGACCGGGCCCGCCGTGCCGCAGGCGGACCCGGCGGCCAACGCCGCCGCGAGGACGACGACGGCCGCCCCTCTCATGGTCTTGTCCCCCGGGCCGATCCCAGCCGGATCTTGAAGGCGGCGTAGTTGGTCCTGACGGTCGAGTTGTCGGGGTCGAGGCGGAGGGCTTCTTCGTATTCCCGGCGGGCCGCCTCCCAATCCCCCGTTTTTTCATGGGCGACGGCCAGGTTGTTGTGGGCCGGGACCGAGCCCGGCTTGGCCCGGACGGCCTCCGTCCAATACCGGACGGCGGCCTCCCAATCCTCGGCCTGGGCGGCCTTGACGCCGGCCCGGAGGGCCCGGAGAGGCAGGGGGCGGGCGCAGGCCAGGGAAAAGCCGAGGACGGCCGCGGCAAGAGCCCAGCCGATCAGGCGACGCTTCATCGGGACCTCGGCATAAGACTACGTCCCGGCCGGGCGCGGGTCAAGTCCGGCCGGCGGGCGGCTTGCCTCGCCGGGGCTTTTATGGTATAAAAGCGGCTCAACCTTCGTAGAAAGAGTACCGACCATGCCGAAAGTCTGCGAGATTTGCGCCAAGGGCCCGGTCTTCGGCCACAGCGTCAGCCACTCCCATAAGTCCTCTCCGAAAAAGTGGAAGCCCAACCTCCAGCGGGTCAAGGCTCAGACCTCGACGGGCGTCCGCCAGATCTGGGTCTGCTCGAGATGCCTGCGTTCCGGCAAGGTGGCCAAAGCCGCCTGAAAAGCGCCGGCTTACACCCGCTCGACCGAAAGAACTTCCTTAAGCGCGGCGATCCGCCTCGTGATCCCTTCGAGGTGGCGGATGTCCTTGATGCGCACCTCCAGGCGGATCCGCGCCGTCCCCTCCGCGATCGTCGAGGCCTCGGCCTTGGAGATGTTCCCGTCGAGGCCCGCGACGGCCGTGGCGACCTTGGCCAGGACGCCCGGCGTGTCGTGGGCCTTGACCATCAACCGGGCCTTGAAGGGGGCCTCGAGAGAAGGGTCCCAGGCGACCTCGATCTGCCGCTGGGCGTCGAGGAGCTCCTTCGTCACGAGCGGGCAGCGAAGCGAATGGACCGTCAGCCCCCGCCCGGCCGTGATGTAGCCGACCACGGGCTCGTCTTTGATGGGCGAACAGCATTTGGCCAGCTTGACCGACGGGCCGTCGATGTCCTTGATCCGGACCCCGGCCCGGGGCGCGAGCCGGGCCGCCGCCCGGTCGATGACCGAAGGCCGCCGCGGCGCGACCGGCCCGAAGACGGACTCGACGAACGCGCGGTCAGCGACGATCCGGCCGAGGCCCACCGACCGATAGAACTCCTCCATGGTCGCGGCGCGGGGCCCGAGGACCGCGGCCACGCGCCTGGCCACATCCTCCGCGCGCCGCAGCTCGGGCGGCAGGGCGTACTTGCGGACCTCGCGGTCCCAGATCTTGCGGCCCAGGGCCTCGCTCGAGGTCCGGCTCCGGAGATTGAGCCAGCGCTTGAGCTCCTGGCGGGCGCCGGTCGTGACGGCCGCGGCCAGCATGGCCCTGGTCGGGGATCTTTCGGGCGCGGTGAGGATCTCGACGATGTCGCCCGTCTTGAGCGCGGTCTTGAGCGGGGCGGGGCTGCCGTTGATGCGCGCTCCCGCCGCATGGAGGCCGATCTCCGTATGGATCTTGAAGGCGAAGTCGAGGGCGGTCGCTCCATGCGGCAAGTCGATGACCCTGCCCTTGGGCGTGAAGGCGTAAACTTCCTCGGGAACGAGGTTCGTCTTGAGACTGCGGAGGAATTCCTGCGGGTTCTTCTTCTCCTCGAACAGGGCGGCCATCTCCCGGAGCCAGTGGAGGCGGCGGTCCTCCGCGGTCGGGCCGGCGGTGGCCTCGTCCTTGTATCGCCAGTGGGCGGCGATGCCGTTCTCGGCGAGGTCGTGCATCTCGCGCGTCCGGACCTGGATCTCGAACATCTTCCGGCCTTCGGTGATGACGGTCGTGTGCAGGGCCTGATAGAGATTCGGCTTGGGCATGGCCACGAAGTCGCGGAAGCGCTGGGGCAGGTGGGGCCAGCGTTGGTGGATGGTGCCCAGGACGGCATAGCAATCCTTGACCGTGTCGGTGATGACGCGCAAGGCCAGGAGATCAAAGACCTGGTCGAAACCGATGTCGCGCCTCTTCATCTTGCTCCAGATGCTGTAGGGCCGCTTGACCCGGGAGAAGATCTCGGCCGGCAGGCCGTTCCTGGCCAGGAGCTCGGCGAGCTCCTTCTTCATGGCCGCGAGATCGGCTTCCGCGGCCTTCCGCTGCGGCTCGACCGTCGCGGCGATCTTGGCGTGCTCCTCCGGGGCGACGTACCGGAACGACAGGTCCTCGAGCTCGGCCCGGATCCGGCCCATGCCGAGGCGGTTGGCGATCGGCGCGTAGATGTCGAGCGTCTCCCGGGCGATCTGGCGCCGCTTCTCCTCCTCGAGGAAGCGCAGGGTCTTGAGGTTGTGGATCCGGTCGGCCAGCTTGATGAAGATGACCCGGATGTCGTCGGTCATGGCCAGCAGGATCTTGCGGATGGTCTCGGCCCGGCGGACCTCGGGCGAGGCCTCCTGAACGCGGCTCATCTTGGTCACGCCCTCGACGAGACCGGCGACCTCCTTGCCGAAGCTCTCGCGGATCACCGCGGCCGTCGTCTCCGTGTCCTCGAGGACGTCGTGAAGCAGGGCGGCGACGAGGGTCGTCCGGTCGAGCTTCATGTCGGCCAGGTACGCGGCCACTTCGAGCGGGTGGCTGAGGTAGGGCTCGCCCGAGCGGCGGACCTGCCCCTTGTGGGCCTGGCCGGCGAAGACGTAGGCCTTGCGCAGGACGGCCACCTCCTTCTCGCTGATGTAGGAGGAGGCCTTCTCGAGGATATCGTCAAACCGGATCATGATCGGGGCCTCTCCCGTGATCGATGATCCAGTCCGCGGCCTCGAGGATGCCGGCGGCCGTGTGGGCCGGGCGGATGCCGCGCGCGGCCAGGGCGGCGCCGGCCGCCCGGCCGTAGCCGGTGAGAACGAGCACGGGGACCGCGCCGAGGTTCAGGCCGAAGAGGACGTCGTCGACCTTGTCCCCGACCATGAAGGACGCCGGGAGGTCGAGGCCGAGCTCGGCCGCGGCCCGGAGCCCCAGGCCGGGAAGCGGCTTGGCGCAGGAACAGCCCGGGCCGCGCGGCGCCGCCGGGGCGTGGGGGCAGGAATAGAGGGCCTCGAGCGGGGCGCCGCGCCGGGCGAACTCCTCGAGGAAGCGGGCGTGGAGGCGGTCGATCTCGGCCTCGTCGAAATAGCCGCGCCCGACCCCGGATTGGTGGGTGACGACGACCGTCGCGAACCCGGCCCGGCCGAGCCGCCGGACGGCCTCGAACGCCTCCGGATAGAGATGGACCTGGCGGAAGTCGGCCGGGTAGCCGGTATCCTCGTTGAGGGTCCCGTCGCGATCGAGGAACACCGCCCTGCGCCTGGTCATGATCCGCGTTCGCCCGTGGCGAAGACCTCCGGGGAAGGCTAAGAGCCGGACGTGTCGGCCTTTTCGGGCTTTTTCTTCGCGGCCTCGCCGGGACCGGCCTTGGGCCCGGCCTTCGGCCCGCCCTTGGCCTCGGACTTTCGCTCCGCGGTCGGGGAGCTCTTCTTGGCATAGTCCGTGATGTACCAGCCGGTCCCCTTGAACTGGATGGCCGGCGAGGAGATGAGCTTGACCACGGCGCCGCCGCACTTCGGGCAGCACGCGAGCGGCTTGTCCTTGGCCTTCTGCAGCACCTCGGTCCTCTCCCCGCACGCCTTGCACCCGTATTCGTATATCGGCATCGCAGTTCACTCCGGCTATTAGCGCCTATTATAACAGATTCCTTATCTTCCTCTGCATAAAACCGGCGATCGGGGTCCGTCCGGCGAGCGTGCTCCTGCAGGAGGCCGCATCAGAGCGGCGAGGAGGATTCGTGAGCCCGATTTGGAAAAGTTTAGACGGAGCGCGTGCCTGACGAGGGAAGTTTCCCTGGAAACCGGTAAAACGTGTTTGAGCGAGCCGTAGCGTACGGCGAGCGAGTTGTTTTGACGCCGAGTCGGGCGCACGCGACGGCGTCTTCAAACTTTTCCCATGAGGGCGAGGGGATTCTCCGAGCCGCTCCGCGGCCGAACCCCGGAGATTCGGGCGGGTCATTCATGGAAGACGATGGCTTCGAAGACGAAGAGTTTGGCCCCCCGCCTCCAGGCGTCGCGCGGCAAGCCCGCCTTGAGCGAGCCTTGCTCGAGAAAGGTGACGCGGTCCCAGTTGTTCTCCACCGGGACCTGCGGCAGCAGCAAGCCCCGCTGGCCGTCCCGCTCGACCACGAGACCGTGGGTCCCGACCTTGACGTCGCGCGGGTCCCGGATCTCCCGGAGGGGCGTCAGGACCGAGATCTCGAAGCGCAGGTCCTTGAGCTCGGCGGCGCCGACCGCGGGGAAGCGCGGATCCTCGCTCGCGGCGTAGATCGCGGCCTGGATGACGGCCCGGCCGAGCGGCGCGACGGGCTCGATGAACCCGATGCAGCCCCGCAGCTCGCCCCGCTTGGTCAACGTGACGAACGCGCCGCGCGGCGCCGCCAGCTCGGCCCGCCCGGTGCGGTCGTCGACGAAGGTCCGCTTCGACAGGTACTCCGTCACGGCCGCGCGGGCCAGCCGCAGGAGGTCGGCCTTGGCCTCCTCGCTGAGCATGAACGATTCGGCGGCGGGGCCCGCGCCCGCGAGGACCGCGGCCGCGAGATAGCCGACGACGGGGCCGCCGAACGACGACGAATCGGCCCGGGCCAGGATCTCGACCTTGGGCCGGCCCGCCTTTTCGGCGTAGAGAAGCAGGGCCGCGACGCCGCCGCCGCCGCACATGACGTTCTCCCCCGCTTCGGCCTTGCGGAGGAGGACGTCCGTGCGCATCGTCCGGATGAGCTCGGCCGTCTCGGCGTCGGTCGCCTCGGCCCGGGCCTTGGGCAGGTAGTGCGAGAGGTCCGTCGAGGCGACGATCAGGACCTTTTTGTCGCGGCAGGCCTTGACCAGCGCAGCGGCCAGGTTCCGGACGGTGTCCCGGGTCGGCCGGCCCATGACGATGGGCACGATCGAGGCCTCCGGGAGGACCCGTTGGACGAACGGGACCTGGACCTCGACGGCGTGCTCCTCGGCGAACACGTCGGCCCGGAAGCCGGCCCGGGCGGCCTGGGCGACGGCCTTGGCCAGGGCCTTGTCGACGCGGGCCAGGCCGAGCGGCGTTTCGAAGCCGCCCTCGGGCCAGACCGAGAGGCCCTCGAAGGCGACGTGGTGGGACGGCGCGATGATGACGACCGTCTCGTACGGCAGGCCGCGGACCGCGGAATAGGCCGCCGCCGCCGTCCGGCCCGAGTAGACGTAGCCGGCGTGGGGGACGATGAGGCCGGCGACCGGGCCGAGGGGGACGGCCGGGGCGGTGGCCTGCAGGGCGCCGTCGATGAAGGCGGCGAGAGAGGCCGGGTCGGCCGGATAGAAGGTGCCGGCCACGGCCGCGGGCCGGACGCCCTGGGCCGCGAGGACGGCCGGAAGGAGGAGGACGAAAGCCGCGAATCGGGCGCGCGCTCTCACGGAGGTCATGATATCGGCGGCCGGCGGAAAAAGCAAATTTCGGGCCCGTCGAGCGTTGACTTTTCCCGGGATTTCAATAGAATTGGGAGAGGGAAGGTTGCGATGAAAGGCTTCTTCAAATTCATGCTCGCAGTGATGACTCTCGGCGCGGCGTTCTGGCTCGGGCTCCATCTCGGAAAAGAGAAAGAAAAATCCAAGATCCCGATCTTCCAGGAAGAGCCGGAAGGTCACGAATAGCGCGTCCGCCGCTTGAGCGGCCGAAGGACCGGCCGCGGGCCGGCGGACCCGGAGCGATCGAGAGGTTCGAACGATGAGCTTCGGCACGACGGCGATCCTCATCATCTTCGCGGCGTTCGTCCTCCTGCTCATCCTCAATCCCAACCTGTCGTGTTTCGGCCGGCGGATCAAATCGCCCTTTTACCCGCTCCTGCGCAAGAAGAAGGCCGGAGAGGGCGAGAAGAAGCCGCCGAAAACCGAAGATTATGGGTTCCACTAGGGCCTTCCCGCGGGCCCTTCGTACGGCGTCCGCCGCGGCCGCTCTGGCCGGGCTTCTCGGCGGGTGCGCCCGGCGCCCTCCGGTCCTCGTCCCGCCGCCCGCCCTGATCGAGGCCGTCGAAGGCTTCGGGTCCGCGTCGGTCAGCGGCGCGGAGGCCTCGGTCAAAGGCAAGTTCGCGTTCCTCTTCCGGCGGCCGGGCCTGGGCCGGGTCGAAGCCCTGGACCCGATCGGCCGGACGGCCTTCCTCGTCTACTTCCGCGGCGGCCGGGCCTGGTTCGTCCTGCCGTCGAAAAAGGTCTACGCGGAGGACGACGCCGAGGTCATGATGCGCCGCTTCCTCGGCCTCGCGCTCCGGCCCGACGACACGCTCTCGCTCCTCTCCGGCGTTTGGCCGGAGGACGCGGCGGGCGGCGGCTGGACCGTCGGGCGGGACGCCGGGGGCCGCGTCGTCGGCGGCGAACGGGGAGAGTTCCGCTTCGAGATCCGCGAGTTCTTCCGCGGCGGCGCGGTGCCCCGCGAGATCGAGGTCGGCGGCGCGGGGGCAAGCGGCCGGGTCAAGATCCTCAAGGCGGCCTTCAACCCCCCGCCGCGGGACGAGGCCTTCGACACGGGCTTCCTCTCGCGCTTCGCGGCCAAGACGTGGGACGAGCTCGTGGAGCTCCTCGACCGATGACCGTCAAGTCGTTCGCCAAGATCAACCTCGGGATCGAGATCGTCGGCCGCCGGCCCGACGGCTACCACGATATCCGGACGCTCTTCCAGACGGTCACGCTCGCCGACGGGATCGAGCTCGAGCCGGCGCCGCGCGGCGTCCTCGAGCTCCGAGGCGACGACCCGGCGGTGGCCTGGGACGCGACGAACCTCATCCACAGGGCCGCCGTCTCGCTCCGGGAGAGCGCCGGCGCGACGGCCGGGGCGCGGATCACGGTCATGAAAAGCGTGCCGGCCGGGCGCGGCCTCGGCGGCGGCAGCTCGAACGCCGCGGCCACGCTCCTGGCCCTCAACGAGCTCTGGGGCCTCGGCCTCGCGAAAGAAGGGCTCGCGTCCCTGGCCGGGCGGCTGGGAGCCGATGTCCCCTATTTTCTCCAGGGGGGGCTCTGCCTGGGCGAGGGCATCGGAGACAGGCTGACGCCGCTCCCCGACCTCCCCCCGCTCTCCTGCCTTCTCCTCTTTCCGCCTTTCCCGATCGCCACCGCCACGGCCTACGCCGGCCTCGGTCCGTTCTTGACTTCCCCCGGCAAAGTCAGTAAAATTGAGCGCTTTCTGGAGTCCCGCGACTTCGGTCTCTTGGAAAACGACCTGGAGCGCGTCATTTTCCGGGCCCATCCCGAGCTCGAACGCTGGAAGAGCTTTTTTCGGGAGGAAGGGGCCCTGGTCGCCCAGGTCAGCGGCTCGGGCTCGGCGGTGTATGGGCTTTTCTCCGACCCGGCCCGGGCCGAGGCGGCGCGGAGGAGGCTCCCCGGCACGACGGACGCCCGGCTCGTGGCGACCCTGCCGCGGGCGGGCTATTGGGCCCAGCTCGGCGCTGGGGCGTAGCCAAGCGGAAAGGCAACGGACTTTGGCTCCGTCATCGGAGGTTCGAATCCTCCCGCCCCAGTTCGGACGATATTCGGCGAGGAAGGAACGATGAAGATTTTCACGGGATCATCGAACACGGCCTTGGCCCAGGAGATCGTCGATTTCCTGAAGATGGACCTCGGTCGCTGTGTCCTCGACCGCTTCAGCGACGGGGAGATCCACTTCTACATCGACGAGAACGTCCGCGGCGAGGATGTTTTCATCATCCAGTCGGGCTCCTCGGACGCGAACAGCCACCTGATGGAGCTGTTCATCATGATCGACGCGTTCAAGCGGGCCTCGGCCGGGCGCATCACCGCCGTCATCCCCTACTTCCCGTACGCCCGCCAGGACTGGAAGGACCGGCCGCGGGTCCCGATCTCGGCCCGGCTCGTCGCCGACCTCATCGAGACGGCCGGGGCCAACCGCGTCCTGACCATGGACCTGCACTCGCCGCAGATCCAGGGCTTCTTCTCCATCCCCGTGGACAACCTCATGGCCACACCCGTCCTGGCCAATCACATCAAGGCCTTGAAGCTCGAGGCCTTGACCGTCGTCTCCCCGGACGCCGGCGGCGTGGGCCGGGCCCGCGCCTTCGCCCAGCGCCTCGACGCCAAGCTGGCCATCATCGACAAGCGGCGGCCGGCGCCCAACGTGGCCAAGGTCCTGCACGTCATCGGCGAGGTGGCCGGCCAGAACGTCGTCATCTACGACGACATGGTCGACACCGCCGGGACCCTGACGCTCAGCGTCGAGGCCCTGGCCAAGGAAGGCGCCAAGAGGATCTTCAGCGCCTGCACGCATCCCATCCTGTCCGGACCGGCCCTCGAGCGCATCGAGCGCTCCAAGCTCGAGCGGGTCTTCGCGACCAACACGATCCCGCTCAGCGAAAAAGCGGCCGCGACCGGGCGGTTCACGGTCCTGTCGGTGGCCGAGCTCTTCGGCGAGGCCATCCGGCGGATCAACGAGGGGAGCTCCGTGAGCTCCCTGTTCGCCTAAGGAGTCCCTCATGAGCATCGTTATCAAGAGCGAGAAACGCCACGGGCTGGGGTCGAACGCCTCGCGCCGCCTCCGGGCCCAGGGGTTCGTCCCGGCCGTCCTTTACGGGGAGTCCCTGCCGACGTCGGCCCTCGTCTTGAGCAAGAAGGACATCGTCGGGATCCTCCGGCTCGAGTCGGGCGAGAACACGATCTTCCAGGTCAGCGTCGACGACGCCACGTACGACGTCATGATCAAGGAGCTGCAGGTCGACACGGCCAGCGACGAGCTCCAGCACGTCGACCTCATCCGCATCTCCATGGACAAGCCCATCCGGGTCACGGTCCCCGTCGTCCACAGCGGCGAGCCGATCGGGGTCAAGACGGAGGGCGGCTTCATCGACTTCGTCACCCGCGAGGTCGAGGTCGAGTGCTTGCCCCGGGCGATCCCGGAGAGCCTGGCGATCGACATCTCCGAGCTGCACATCAACCAGTCGTTCAAGGTCCAGGCCATGGCCGCCCCGGCCGGGGTCAAGGTCCTGACCGACCCCAACACCGTCCTCGTCCTGATCTCCCTCCCGCACAAGGAGGAAGAGGCGTTCCCGGGCGAGAAGCCGGAGGGCGAGGTCGCGGCCGAGGAGCCCAAGGAGCCCGAGGTCATCAAGAAGGAGCGGGCCGAGAAGGGCGAGGCCGAAGAGAAGCCGGAGAAGGGCGGGAAGAAGGAAAAGGGCGAGAAGAAAGAATCGGAGAAATAGCCCTTGTGGCTGGTCGTGGGCCTGGGCAATCCGGGCGAGGAATACGCGGCGACGCGCCACAACGCCGGCTTCATGCTGGTCGAGCGCCTGGCGGCCGCCTGGGGCGTCGAGCTCCGGGGCCGGCTGTTCAAGGCCCGCACGGCCGTGGCCCGGCGGGACGCGGAGGACGTCCTTCTCGTCGCTCCCAAGACCTTCATGAACCGGAGCGGCGTCTCGGTCCGTGAGGCCCTGACCGGCAAGGGCGTCGCCGCGTATTCCTCGCCCGGATTGCCCAGGCCCACGACCAGCCACAAGGGCTATTTCTCCGATTCT